>ERZ808037.446-NODE-446-length-38588-cov-5.364286_pt1 | contig 38588 bp, 29 predicted proteins | sample MGYA00380190_ERZ808037 | MGnify/ENA primary metagenome ERZ808037 (study PRJEB31490, sample SAMN06133399) | mouse gut metagenome | isolation source: J9 | host: mice | place: China: Chengdu | collected 2015-05 ...
ACCTGCGCAACAACGGCGTGGCCGGCCACGCCGTGCGCGCGGTGCTCGCTGCGATGGGCTCGCCGAGCTGGGGCATCTACAACGGCTATGAGCTGATGGAGAACAACGTAATCGCGGACGGCGCCTCCGCGCTCGGCAATGAGCGCACCGAGGTCCGTGCCCGTGACTGGAGCGGCGCGGTGGAGTACGGCATCGCCGAACTGCTCACCTCGCTCAACCGCATCCGTGCCGAGCACCCGTCCACGCGCAGCTACCACACGCTGACCGTTCTGCCAAGCGCCAACCCGGCGATCGTCGCGTTCGCGCGCCAGACGCCGGCGCAGTACACGGCGGATGGCAAGCCCGACACACTGCTCATCGTGGTCAATCTCGACTGCTACCACGAGCAGCAGTCGTCGATCCACGTCGACCTCGACGCGCTTGGCCTGCCGGCCGACCGCACGTACCGCGTGCGCGACTTGCTGACCGACCGCACGTTCGACTGGAGTTGGGACAACTTCGTCTCGCTGGCACCGTGGGCCGACGTGGCGCACATCCTGAGCGTCGAATACTGATGATCGGCAATACACCGCGCGGCGCACGCGCGGTGTATGGTTGTAGGGGTATCAACTCAACTTGTAAGGAGAATTACCATGGCAGAGACCTTCAACGTCGTTGTGGAGATTCCGCGCGGATCGAAGAACAAGTACGAAGTGGACCAGGCTTCGGGCCGCGTGTTCCTGGACCGTACGCTGTTCACCGCGATGGGATACCCGGATGACTACGGCTACATCGACGGCACCCTGGGCGAGGACGGCGATCCGCTCGACGCGCTCGTGATGCTCAGCGATTCCGTGTTCCCGGGCTGCATCGTGGAATGCCGCGCCGTCGGCCTGTACCACATGGTCGACGAAGAGGGCGGCGACGACAAGGTGCTGTGTGTGCCGGCCGATGTGCGCTACGACAACATCAAGGACATCGCCGACGTCTCCGAGTACCACAAGGCCGAGATCAAGCACTTCTTCGAGCAGTACAAGGCCCTCGAGCCGGGCAAGGAAGTCATGCCGGGCGACTACTGGGCGGACGCCGCTGCCGCGGAGAAGGAGATCAAGGAATCCCGCGAGCGCCTCGCGCAGAAGCAGGCCGCCGAGCACGACGCGGACCTGAACGACTGACGCGCGTTGTGGGGCCCGGCGCACTAGGCCCCACAACCTACCTATAAGGTGAGCCCCGCCGGACCATGCGGTTCGACGGGGCTCATTAGTTCCTTATCTCGAGAGGCAATCGTCATCGCTGAACGATTACACAAGCCACATTATCAAAGCGGCAATACCAACCAAAGCGCCTGTCAGCATTACGGGCAGCAATCCGAACCCGACCCACGCCGCGCGCACCCCCGGCAGCGGCTGCGCCTCGCGGTACCACAGGCGTGACACCACGGCGAGCGCCACCGCCCCGGCCACCACAACCACCACGCAGACGATGCGCCACGCGTCGGCCGTGGAGGCCTCGTGGAAGAGCATCGGCAGGAAGCACCAGCCGGACGCGGCGATCGACACCACGCCGTCGGTGACCATGTGCGCGAGCTGCACAATCATGTCGGTGCGCTGCGGCCGCGCCATCTGGCGGATGAACGCCGCGACGACGAGCACGACGAGCAGGCCGGCCACGCCCGCGCACCAAGCGGCCGCACTGGTGTACTGCGCGTTGGCCACGCCTGCGTGGGGCGCGCCCTGTCGCTCGAACACGAACTGCCCCAACAACGGCGTGGACGCGCACACCATGGCCACGAACCCGAGCACCACGGCGGTCACGCGCCCAGGCACGCCGTCGCGCAACGGGCAGAAGAACGCGAAGAGCACGATGATCGCCGCCACGGCGAACGCGGTGACCGAGAACGTGGACGACGAGACGGCGCCGCTGCCGGGCAGGCAGGCGAGCGCGATGAGCACCACGTAGGCGGCCGCCTGCACGGCGAGGGGCCATGTGAAGGAGCGCTGCGGCGCCCGGGCGCGCATGTCGCTGTGCGGCTGGGGAACGGATTGGGCTTCGGTCATGATCGTCACCTTCGAACCTAGGGGCGTTGCCTGCGGCGCTGGGCGCGGCGGCATCCATATGCGCACCACACTAGTCTCGCCCCCTCACAACACCGCCGCCGCCAATCGTCTCGCCCGCGCGTTCTCATCGCGAAATACGGCTGCGCCGATAGACTGTGACCAACTACACTATGGCCGAAGCGGCGTGACGCACACGCTGCCGAGCGCCGCCGCGGGACTGACGCCGAACCAAAACCAAAGGGGTATGACGTGATGGATCTGACCTTGATGACCACTTCCCCCGACCCGGCGACCGTGTTGCCGTCGCTCGCGCTGCTGTCGCACCGTGTGCGCGTGCTGCCGATGGACGCGGCGAGCTTGGTGAAGATGCCCGAACAGACGATCTTGCTGCTCGACAGCCGCGACGACCTGGCGAACGCGAAGACGCTGTGCCGCATGATCCACGCTTCCGGCCTGACCACGCCGATCCTGCTCATCCTGACCGAGGGAGGCTTCACCGTGGTCAATGCGGAGTGGGGTGTGAGCGATGTGATCGTGGCGAGCGCCTCGCCCGCCGAGGTGGAAGGACGTCTGCGCCTTGTCTCGGAGCGCCGCAACACCTACACTGTGGCCACAAATGGCACGGCGCAGCAGGCCGACGCGCAGGAGGACGGACTGATCCGCTCGGGCGAGCTGATCGTGGACACCAACGGCTACACCGCGAACCTGCGCGGCATCCCGATCGACCTGGCCTACAAGGAATTCGAACTGCTCAAATACCTGGTGCAGCATCCGGGCCGGGTGTTCACGCGCGCGCAGCTGCTGCAGGAGGTGTGGGGCTATGACTATTACGGCGGCACGCGCACGGTCGACGTGCACATCCGCCGTCTGCGCGCCAAGCTCGGCGGCGAATATGAGCATGTGATCGGCACGGTACGCAACGTGGGCTACCGTTTCGACCCGCCGGAGAACGACGAGGCGCAGGAGCACGCCAAAGAGGCCGCCGAGAAATAACACGCCCCGACGGTTGCCACGCGCAGCACGGCGAGTACGCTTGCAGGCAATGGCGCAAGCTGCGGGAAGGATCATGATGGCAACCGAATCGAAACGCGCGCGCACCGCGCGCATGCACCGCGAATATGCGGCATTGTGCGAGCTCATCCCGGTCGTCGAATGCCAGCTCGACTTCGACTCGCCGTTCCAATTGCTCGTGGCCACCGTGCTGAGCGCGCAGACGACCGACAAGCGCGTCAACCAGGTCACCCCCGAGCTCTTCGCCGCATATGGTTCGCCGCAGGAGCTCGCCGCTGCGAACATCACGGACGTGGAGCGCATCATCCGCCCGTTGGGCTTCTACCGCATGAAGAGCAAGCACATCATCGAACTGGCGCAGGCGCTCGTGGCCACCAACAACGGGCAGGTCGCCGAATCGATGGATGCGCTGACCGCGCTTCCCGGCGTGGGGCGCAAAACCGCGAACGTGGTACTCGGCAACGCGTTCGGCGAGCCGTCGTTCCCCGTCGACACCCATGTGATCCGCGTGACTGCGCGCCTGCACTGGCGCGATGATTGGATGAAACCGAACGCCTCGCCCGAAGACATCGAACGTGAGATCACCGCGTGCTTCCCGCCCGAAACATGGACCGACCTGTCCCACCGGCTGATCATCTTCGGCCGTAACATCTGCATGGCGCGCCGCCCGGACTGCACGCGCTGCCCGTTGCGGCGCAGCTGCCCGAGCGCCGTGCACTTCCTGGAACTCGAAGCCGAGCGCGAGACCGTGGCCGCACACAAACGCCGCCGGCCGCGCACCGCGGGCCGCCGCAGCCGCTAGACTCGGGGACCATGAGCCATCGCAACCGTTCATCAATCCGCCCCTGGATCGTCTTCACCGCGGTGCTCGCGGTGCTCGCGCTCGCCGCGGGCGGTGCGTTCCTGCTGCTGCGCCCGCACGGCGGCTCGCCGTTCGGCGGCCGATCGGGCGCGCACATCACGGTCGGCCTGCGCAGCAAGCCGTCGTCGCTCGACATCCGCACGAACGGCGAGCGCGCGGTGGAGCAGGCGCTCGTCGACAACGTGTACCAGACGCTCCTCACCATGGACAGCGAGCGCGCGATCAGCGCGAACGTGGCGGCGCGCTGGAGCGAGTCGACCGACGGCCTGCGCTACTCGTTCCAGCTGCGCGAAGGCGCCACGTTCGCCGACGGCAGTCCGCTCAACGCGAGCGCCGTCGTCGCCTCGCTGCAGCGCACGATCCAAGGCAAGCAGGTGGGCGCGGACGACCTTAAGCATGTGGCGAGCGTGGAGAACCCCGACGAGACGACCGTCGTGATCGCGCTGCACGAGCCGAACCCGCGCCTGCTTGAGGCGCTCGCCGGCCGTGCGGGCGTCATCGTCAACCCGAACGCGCACGACGCCGATTTCGCGCACGCGTCGTATGGATCGGGCCCGTTCACCGTCAGCTCGTTCACCGGCGACACGATCGAACTGGCACGCAACGAGCACTATTGGCAGGACAAGCCGGCGTTGGCGCGCGTGACGCTGCGGTACATGCCAAGCGACGAGGCGCTCGTGGGCGGCATGCGCGACGGCTCGCTCGACGTGGCGCTGCCGCAGGGCGCGCAGGCGGCGAGCGAGCTCGCGAAGATCGACGGCGTGCAGGTGAGCGACGGCATCAGCACGCGCAAGACGCTCGTGGCGTTCAACAATGCGGGCAGCAGCCCGTTCTCCGACGAACAGGTGCGCCAGTTCACGCGCTTCGCAATCGACGCGGCGCAGATCGCGCGCACGCAGCCGGATGCGAAAGCGCAGTTGAGCGGCCCGATCTCGCAGCTGCAGCCCGGGTATGAGGACCTCAACGCGCTGTTCCCCTTCGATCTGGAGCGCGCGCAGTCGATGCGCTGGTATTTCGCAGCCGGCTATTTCACGCCGTTCACACTGCTCGCCGACGAGGCGCACCGCGATCTGGCGCAGCGGATTGTGGACGAGATGGCGGCGATCCCGATGCCGGTCACACTCGAAGTGGTCGATTCGGCCACGCTCGCCTCGCGCGTGGAGGCCGGCGACTATGTGTGTGCCCTGATCGAGATGGACGAACCGCACGACTACACGCGGTTCGTGGACGGCAGCGCGATGTTCGGCTACCAGAACGGCGCCGCGCAGGAACAGTACGCGAAGGCGCTCGCGCAGACCGACTTCACGTCGTACTGCGAACAGCTGCGCGCATTCGACCGGATCGTGAGCCAGGACGCGGCGAGCGCATGGCTGTACACGGGCAAGGACGTGGTGGCGACCCGGTCGCATGTGCAGGGCCTGCCGGTTGATCTGACGAGCTGGCGCCTGCCACTCGCGCATGTGCGCGCGTAGGCGGTTCGCGCGGTTTTTCTAGAGCGGAACGCGCGCGGTGATGTCACAGTCGCTTTTTAGACTGACGGGTATGACTGATAGCGAAGACATCTCCATCAGCGCCAATCTCACCCCCCTGCCCGACCGTGTGGGCGTGGACGGGCTTGAATCCAAGTGGCGCGACGTCTGGGACACCGACGGCACCTATACATTCGACAATCCGGGCGAGCGCAGCGCCGTCTACTCGATCGACACCCCTCCGCCCACCGTGTCCGGTTCGCTGCACGTGGGCCATGTGTTCTCGTACACGCACACCGACATCATCGCGCGCTTCAAGCGCATGAACGGCTTCCGCGTGTTCTACCCGATGGGCTGGGACGACAACGGCCTGCCCACCGAGCGCCGCGTGCAGAACTACTACGGCGTGCGCGTGGACACCTCGCTCAAGTACGACCCCGACTTCAAGCCACCGTTCGAAGGCACCGAGGGCAAGAAGATCCAGGCCAAGGACCAGGTGCCGATCTCACGCCGCAACTTCATCGAACTGTGCGAAAAGCTCACCGCGCAAGACGAAGAGCGCTTCGAGGAGCTCTGGCGCGAGCTCGGCCTGTCGATCGACTGGTCGCGCACCTACCACACGATCGGCGACCACGCGCAGCGCGTGGCGCAGAAGGCGTTCCTGCACAATCTGGAGCGCGGCGAGGCGTACCAGCAGGACGCGCCGGGCCTGTGGGACGTGACGTTCCAGACGGCCGTGGCGCAGGCGGAGCTCGAATCGCGTGAATACCCGGGCTTCTACCACCGCATCGCATTCAGCTTCGAAGACGATTCACCGATCTACATCGAGACGACGCGCCCCGAACTGCTGCCCGCGTGCGTGGCGCTCATCGCACACCCCGACGACGAGCGGTACAAGCCATACTTCGGCAAGATGGTCACGTCGCCGCTGTTCAACGTGCGCGTGCCGATCCTGGCGCACCCGGCGGCCGAGATGGACAAGGGCGCCGGCATCGCCATGTGCTGCACCTTCGGCGACCAGACCGACGTGGAATGGTGGCGCGACCTGCACCTGCCGCTGCGTTCGATCATCCAGCGCAACGGCCGCATCGTCATGGACATGCCCGACTGGATCACCGACGACGCCGGTAAGGAGCTCTTCGAGCAGATCGAAGGCAAGACCACGTTCTCCGCGCGCAAGATCGTGGTGGATGCGCTGCGTGAGTCCGGCGACATGGACGGCGACCCCAAGCCGACAACGCGTATGACGAACTTCTACGAGAAGGGCGACAAGCCGCTCGAGATCGTCACGTCACGCCAGTGGTACCTGCAGAACGGCGGCACCAACAAGGCGCTCAACGCCAAGCTCATCGAGCGCGGCAAGGAGCTCAACTTCCACCCCGACTTCATGCGCGTGCGCTACGAGAACTGGGTGCACGGCCTCAACGGCGACTGGCTCATCTCGCGCCAGCGCTTCTTTGGCGTGCCGTTCCCGCTGTGGTACCCGCTCAACGCGGACGGCGAACCGGATTACGAGAACCCGATCACGCCGAGCGAGGACGTGCTGCCGATCGACCCGACGACCGACGTGCCGGCCGGATACACCGAGGAGCAGCGCAACCAGCCGGGCGGCTTCATGGCCGAGCCCGACATCATGGACACGTGGGCCACGTCGTCGCTCACCCCGCAGATCGTGACCGGCTGGGGCGAACCGGGCGAAGACAACGAGGCGCTGTTCGCCGCCACGTTCCCCATGGACCTGCGCCCGCAGGGCCAGGACATCATCCGCACTTGGCTGTTCAGCACGATCGACCGCGCGCAGCTGGAGAACGACTGCCTGCCGTGGGCCAACGCCACGCTTTCCGGCTGGATCCTGGACCCGGACCACAAGAAGATGTCGAAGTCCAAGGGCAACGTGGTGGTGCCGAACGAGCCGATCGAGAAGTACGGTGCCGACGCTGTGCGCTACTGGGCCGCGTCCGCGCGTCTGGGCCTCGACGCCACGTACGACGAAGGCCAGATGAAGATCGGCCGCAGACTCGCGATCAAGCTGCTCAACGCCACGAAGTTCGCGCTCGCGATCGGCCGTGAGGACGACCAGCACCATGTGGCGCAAGGGGCCACGGCCACGTGGCGTCCGCAGGACGTGACCGAGCCGCTCGACCGCGCCGCCATGGCCAAGATGTCGCTCGTGGTCAAGCAGGCCACCGATTACCTCAACAACTACGAGCACTCCAAGGCGCTCGAGGTCATCGAGAACTACTTCTGGCAGTTCTGCGACGACTACATCGAGCTCGTCAAGAATCGCGCCTACGGCACGGCCGACGCCACCGGCAGCACACCGAGCGAAGCGGCGGTGCTCTCGGCACGCACCACGCTCGGCCTGGGCCTCGACGCGTTCGCGCGCCTGCTCGCCCCATACCTGCCGTATTCCACCGAAGAGGTGTGGAGCTGGATGCACGCCGGCGAAGGCTCGGTGCACACCGCGCCATGGCCGAAGCCGCTCCCGTACGCCACGGCCGCATTCAACGTCTCGCCGGACATCCTGGCGCATGCGGGCGCCACGCTCGCCGCGCTGCGCGGCATCAAGTCGAAGGCCAAGGTCTCGATGAAGACGCCGATTGAACGCGTGCGCCTCGCGGTGAGCGACGATGTGCGCGCCTCAATCCGCGCGGCCCTGAGCGACATCGCCGAAGCCGGCCGCGTGATCGGCGATTTCTCGCTCGAACGCGCGATCGAAGTGGTCAACACGCTGCAGTCCAACGGTGAGGAGCCGGAAGGCGACGAGTCCGAGACAATCGTGGTGGCCGAAAGCGAGCTCGGCGAGCCGCCGGCCAAGAAGCCGAAGGCGAAGTAAGCCGCACACGTCTCCCATGGACGTATAAGGGGCGGGTGGTGCACACGGCACCACCCGCCCCTTTCTGCATCTAAGACCGTCAACGCAACGGGTTCGTGACGATTACCATGCGCGAATCCAACGCCAAGGCCTCCCCCGCCTGCACGGCGCCGGAGGCGGCCACCTGCCGCCCCAACGTGCCATCGGCGCCCATCGCGTCGGCCGCGGCGCTGAGCGCCTGCGCCATCGAACCGATCTGCACGGTCTCGTCGATGAGGTGCTGCGTGCTGGGCACAATCAGCTGGTGGTTCGCCAAGCCGGAATACCCCAGCTGTGTGGCAAGCCGTTCGCTTTCGGGAATCGACCCACCGCCCGTATGCGTGGCGCTGCCGCCGCCCTGCGCGGTCGCAGTGGAGCCACCGCCGCCGAGCGACTTCGTGACAGAACCCGCGTATTTCGCCACGTCGGCCGAAGCATCGTCGTTCGATGCGCTGACGAGCGTCGACATGTCATCGCCGCCGTTCACCGAACGCGCCTTCTGTTCCTCGGCGCGGGCCGCGGCGATGCGCTTGGCGCGCAGCATCTCGGCACGGCCGCCGATCGAATAGGTGTACCAGTCGCGGTATGCCTGCTGGGCGAGCGGCGAATGCCGCAACGCCGGCTGCATCTCGTTGATCGGCTCCACGCCGTCTGTGCCGGCCGAATCGCCGCCGAACCGGCCGGAGAACCGCAGCAGGACCTGCCGTGCGGCACTGCCGGCGCCGGTGTGCTCACGCGCGGACGCCAAGGTCGCCATCGCCGCGTTCACGCCCTGCATATCGCCGCTCAGCGTGGGGTCGGTGGCGTTGTCCGCGTTCGTCTGTTCAATCGCCTGCTGCTCGAACTGCGCGGCGGCGCCCACATTGCCGCCCGCGAGTGTGTCGAGATGCGCGGTGTAGGCGTCTGTATACGCCATGGAATACGGGATCATGGCCTGCGACAGCTGCGACTGGCCCGCACTGTACTCTTTGGCGCCGATGCGCGTCTGCTCGCCCGCGGTCTTCTTGAGCTCCTCAGCGAGCCCCTGCGTGCCCTGCTGGCGGATGCGCTGGATGATCCGGTCCACCTCGTCGGCGGCGCCCGTGTGCTGGTGCGCATCGCTCAGCTCGTTGACCGCCGTGGCCAGTCCGGTGACCGCATGCGCAAGGGGCGTGTCCCCCTTGAGCTCCCCCGCGGTGCCCATGAGCGCGCTGAGCTGTGTTTTGGTGCCGATTGATCCGGACAGGTGGTTGGTGTACGAGCCCACATATGCGGCCATGTAATCATGGAACGCGCGTTGGTGGCTTGCGGTGCGCTCCTCGATCGCCGACTTGGCGAGCGCCCGCTCCTGGTCACGCAGTGTGGCGAGGGTGGCGATGAGCTCGGCGTGTGCGCCGTTGGCAGCCTGCGCGCTGGCGTCGGCGTCGATGGACGAGGTCAGCCGTCCTGACTGGTCGGCAAGCGTGCGCAGGGCGCTGGCGTAATGGTCGGGCGTGTCCGCGGAAAGCGCGGCGAGCGCCACCGGGCTCATCGAAAACCGCTTGGCGTCGGCGTATACGCGGAAGTCGACGGCTTCGCCGGGATTCGCGGTGGCCGCCACCACGGTGCTCTGCCCCGATTGGGTGAGCGAGACGCCCTCGTCCGCGCTGATGTCGGTGCAGTCGCGTGTGGGGATGGTGAACACCACCACGGGGCGCAATTGCCGTGCGAACCGCTGCATATCGCCCTGTGCCAGATTGTTGGGCTGTATGTGCACATGGATGCCGACTATGCCCTTCGCCCCGTGCACCTGCGCGCCGGTGGCGCTCGGCCCGTCGAGCGTGTAGTCCACGCTCGCGTCCCACGGCAGGGCGGCGTTGGTCGCGATGTGGGTGATCCCATTGTCGCCTTCGCGCGGGGCGATGTAGAACCGGCGGGCGTCAATCACTTCGAGGGTGGTGAACACATCATGCCCCACGAATCGTGCGGCGGCGTCCTGCGCCGCCACCTGCTGCCCCGGCGATGGCGTGGCGGCCGATGCGGGCATCGCGGGTGTGATCGCCGCGAGTGCCACGGCCAGTGTGGCGCCGCAGATGCGGCGCAGACTCCTGTGCACGGTGTGGTTCCCCGTTCCTGTGGTGATTTCCTGTTGGTGACTATGCGAAGATGTCGAGCACGCCTGGGTCGTCGCCGGAGTCCGCGATGCGCTTATGGCGTTTCTTGGCTTCGGTTACCACGAATTCCTTATACATGAGCGCGATCTGCGGGTCGAGCCCAGCACCTTGTGCGATCTGCTGCAGGCGTTCGATCTGGTATTCCTCACGTGTGTAATCGGCCGGAGCGAACCCGGCTTCGGCCTTGAGCACCCCCACTTGCGTCGTGGCCTTGAACCGTTCGGCCAGCAACGCCACTATGGCCATGTCGATGTTGTCGATGGATTGGCGCAGCACTTCGATGCGCTGCACAATCTGTTTGGTTTCGGCGTCGTGCCAGTCGCCTTCGGAATCGATGACCGTTTCGCCGTCTGCGCGCGCAGCGGAACGCTGCGGTTCTTGGTGTTCAATAGTCATGGTGTTGAGCATACCGCGGCGGGGCTCACTTCGCGAAATAGCGGCGCAGCACCATCGTCGTGTCGGTGCTGACCGGCACCGCTGCGTGGATTGTGTTGAGCAGCGTCTCCAGTTTGCGCGTCGACGCCACGCGAACCATGAGCAGATAGCTCGATGAGCCGGAGACGGCGTCGCACGAGATGATGCCGTCCACGTCACGCAGCCGGTCGGGGATCAGCGACGCCTCGGTGTAGTCGAGCGGGGTGAGCGAGATGTATGCGCTCACCGGCTGGCCGCTTTTCTCATGGTCGAGGATTGCCTTGTACCCGGTGATGACGCCTTTGTGCTCGAGTTTCTGCACACGTGACTGTGTGGCGGACACGGAGAGCGAGGCTGCCGTGGCGAGTTGCGCAAGCGTCATGCGGCCATCATGTTCGAGTAATTCAAGGATAATACGGTCTTTGTCGTCTAACGCACACGCATCGCTTTCATGGTCAGTCATCATGCACACGCCTTCCAGAATGACCTCGTCAAATCCTCTATCCACAATAGGCGCATGCGGGCGGTTCTCCCTACGCCATGGGCCGATACGCCGAGCGCCCAAATGCGGACGGAGCGGGCACGGAGAGTCGCTCACCATGCATTGAAGGGGGTGCTTCCCGTGCTGTACGGGAAGCACCCCCTTCATGCTGTACGCGTACGCGGATCAGTGATCGGTATTGCCGTTGATTGCGCCACCGCCCTGCTGCAGAATCGCACCGAAGAAGTCATGGTTCGTCATCGTCTTCTTGAGGCGCGGCACGAGCGTCTGGTACGCCTGCTCGGGCTCAAGGCCGCCGAGCAGACGGCGCAGGCGGTAGATCACCGGCAGTTCGTGCGGGTCGGTGATCAGCTCTTCGCGGCGCGTGCCCGAAGCGTTGATGTCGACGGCCGGGAACATGCGCTTGTCGGCGAGCTCGCGGCTCAGGCGCAGCTCCATGTTGCCGGTGCCCTTGAACTCCTCGAAGATCACTTCGTCCATCTTCGAACCAGTTTCCACAAGCGCCGACGAGATGATTGTGAGCGAACCGCCGTTTTCGATGTTGCGGGCGGCGCCGAAGAACTTCTTCGGCGGGTAAAGCGCCTGCGCGTCCACACCGCCCGACAGGATGCGGCCCGAAGCCGGCGCCGCGATGTTGTAGGCGCGGGCCAGTCGCGTCATCGAGTCGAGCAGCACGACCACGTCCTGCCCCAGTTCCACAAGGCGCTTGGCGCGCTCAATCGCGAGCTCGGCCACCGTCGTGTGGTCGGAGGCCGGGCGGTCGAATGTCGACGAGATGACCTCGCCCTGCACGGTGCGCTCCATGTCGGTGACCTCTTCGGGGCGCTCGTCCACGAGCACGACCATCAGGTACACCTCGGGGTTGTTCGTGGCGATCGCGTTCGCGATGTTCTGCAAGGTAATCGTCTTGCCGGCCTTCGGCGGCGAGACGATCAGGCCGCGCTGGCCCTTGCCGATCGGCGCGACGATGTCGATCAGACGGCCGGTCAGGCGGTTCGGCGTCGTCTCCTGGCGCAGGCGCTCGTTCGGGTAGAGCGGCGTGAGCTTGCTGAACTGCGGGCGGCGCGAGGCCTCCTCCACGCTCATGCCGTTGATCGAATCGATCGATTGCAACGGCACGAACTTCTGGCGCTGGTTGCGGCGGTCGCCTTCGTGCGGTGTGCGGATCGAGCCTTTGACGGCGTCGCCCTTGCGCAGGCCGTACTTCTTGATCTGGCCCATCGAGACATACACGTCGTTGGGGCCGGGCAGGTAGCCGGATGTGCGGATGAACGCGTACGAATCGAGCACGTCGACGATGCCGGCCACGGGCACCAGGTCCGCGGGCTGCTCCTCGCGCTTGTCGTTGTCGCGGTTCTTGTTGCGGCGGTTGTTGTTGCGCTCGTTGCGCTCGTTGTTCGCGCGGTTGCGGCCGCGGTGCGGCGCCTCGGCGCGCGTGTTCGACGATTCGTGATCGGCGTTCTTGTGCACGGGCAGCGAGTCGAGGATCTCGTCGAGGTCCTGCGGCACCTCGCGCGGTTCGGCGTGGCGGTGGCGCGGCTGCTCGTCCACATCGGCGGCGTGGCGACCGCGGCGTGGGCGGGGTTCTGCGTTGCGGCGGCCCTGCTTCTGGCCGTCGCCGTGCAGGTCGAGCGTGCTGAGCAGGTCATCGGCGGCCTTGCTCGCGGCCTCGTCGTCGGTGCGGCCGGTGGCCGGCACCTCCGCACCGCGGCGCTTGCGCACGCGGCGTGCGGTGACCTTCATCTCCATGTTGCTCTGCGGGGCCGGCGACTCATCCTGGGCCGGCTCCTGTGCGGCGGCCTGTGCCTTGGGCGCGGGCTGCCGCTCCCCGGCGGCCGGCGCAGGCTGTTCCTGCTTCTTGGTCCTTTGGGCGGCGGCGCTCTCGGCCTTGGGGGCGCGCACGGTCACTCCGGCCGGGGCTTCGCCGCCACTGCGGGCGGCCTGCAGCGTTGCAATCAAATCGCCCTTGCGCATGGTGGAGACGCCCCGCAGGCCCAGTTGCTTGGCCAGCTCTTTGAGCTCCGGGAGTTTCATCTCGTCTAGGTTTGAGGTTATTGCCAATTGAGTTGTGCCTTTCTTTGGCCATGCATGAAGATCGCCATGGCTGAGCAAAGAGTTGTACGAACAAGCATCAGACGATGCCGTCGTCAATTTGGGGAATGTCCGGCATTGTTCCGCCGGACGTCCCCTACTGTACAACGGAACGGCGACTGTACGGCGCGCTATGCCCGCCGTGCGAGCGGCATGCGGGGCCTTCCTCCCCCATGGAGACCCCGCGCCGCCGGCCGCCGGTTTATGGGTTTATTTGGATTCGTGGTAGGACTTTTCGGTGTTGACGGACCACACGTTCCTCTTCGAGGTCCGGTGTTCCTTGATGTTGCCCACCGCTTCGATGGCGGTGGCCATCGAATGGTCCATGTTGTTGTAGCGGTGCTGGCCATTGCGGCCCACACAATACAGGTTGCCGAAGGAATCGAGGTATTCCACGAGTTCCGGCATCTGGTCGTAGGTGTCGAAATAGGCAGGATAGGCCTTCTTGACACGTTCGCGGTGCGCATCGAGCACTTCGTGGGCGCCGTTGATCACACCCATGCGGGTGAGCTCCTTGATGGCGAAGCGCGTGGCCTCCTCGTCGGTCATGTTCCAGAAGTCGTCGCCTTCCTCACAGAAGTATTCGAGGCCGATCCACACGGTGTCGTCGACGTCCTTGACGAGGTAGGGGCTCCAGTTGTTGAAGATCTGCAGGCGCCCCACCTTGTAGCCCGGGTCCTGCACGTAGATCCAGCAGTCCGGCACGATCGGCGGGTTGCCGAGCGTGGGGATGTCGGTCGTGTTCTTGAGCTTGAGGCGCTTGACGAGGATGCCCACCGTCACGAAGTCGCGGTATGGCAGGCCCTTGGCCACGGCCACCATGTCCTGCGGCGCCGGGTCCTGCTCGGTGTCGAGCGCTTCCACAAGGTCCTTCACCGGCATCGACGAGATGAACTGGTCGGCCTTGAGTGTGGTGCGCTTGCCTTCGGCGTCTTCGTAGTCGACCGAGGCGATCACGCCGTTCTCGCGGTGGATCGCCACCACCTTGGCGCCGGTGAGCACGGTCACGCCCGCGTCCACGCAGTTCTGTTCGACGGTCTCCCACAGCTGTCCGGGGCCGAGCTTGGGGTACCAGAACTCCTCGATGAGCGACGTCTCCACTTCGGCGTTGCTGCGTTTCTTCGGCAGCAGCTTCTGCACGGCGTTCTTCAGCACGCCCATGATGCTCAGGCCCTTGACGCGCTGCGAGCCCCAGTCGGCCGAGATCTCGGAGGGGTGGCGGCCCCACAGCTTCTCGGTGTAGCCCTCGAAGAACATCGAATAGAGCTTGCGGCCGAAGCGGTTGATGTAGAAGTTCTCCAGATTGTCTTCCGGCAGCTTGTGGAACACGGACTTGAGGTACGAGAACCCGGCTTCCACCGTGATGCGCGGACCCATCGCCTTGAGCGTGGACACGGAGAGCGAGATCGGGTAGTCGAAGAAATGCTTGTTCCAGAAGATGCGCGAGACACGGTGGCGCTTGAGCATCACCTTGTCGGTCTTCTCCGGGTCGGGGCCGCCCGGTTCGAGCTCATGGCTGCGGCCCAGCTTCTTGTCGTCGTACGACGGCGCGCCCTGCAGCGGCAGCGTCTGCGCCCACCACTGCATGATGCGGTCGTCTTTAGAGAAGAAGCGGTGGCCGCCGATGTCCATGCGGTTGCCATTGTGGCGTACGGTGCGCGCGATGCCGCCGAACTCCTGGCTTTCCTCGAGCACCGTCACGTCGTAGCGCGCGTCGCCGCCATCCTTGATCAGTTCCCAAGCGGCAGTCAGCCCAGCGGGGCCGCCGCCGATGATGACTACGGATTCCTTGTCAGACACGCTGTTGCACTCCTTTAGGTTCACAGTGGCCGCCGGCGGCCTATGGTCATGGTCACCATGGTGATATGCGGGGATTGCCGGCGAACCTGGCTTGAAAACGCCACACAAGACGGCGCATCGTTGGATTTCACCTTACGATTGTAAGGCGTGGCATGACCATTGGCCCCACTCAGTTCGGTGTAGGCTGACGGATTCACATTCCTTCGGGAATGTCGATGTCGCTTTTCTGCACTTCCTCCACGTTCACGTCCTTGAACGTGACGATGCGCACGTTCTTGACGAAGCGGCTGGAACGGTACACGTCCCACACCCATGCGTCAGTCAGGCGCACGTCGAAATACACGTCCTGCCCTGCCGAACGCACGTTGAAATCCACTTTGTTCGCCAGATAGAACCGCCGCTCGGTCTCCACGACGTAGGTGAACAGCTTGATCACGTCGCGGTATTCCTTGTACAACGCGAGTTCGGCGTTCGTCTCATAGTTGTCGAGGTCTTCTGCGCTCATGGTGTCCTTTTGGTGTCCTTGCTCTCACTGGTCGTCGGCGTCGGTGTGCGCGCGGCGCTTCATGCGGTCGTGGCCCAACGTGCGCCACCACGCTTTCTTCGACGTGTTGCGCTCCGCCGAATTGTACGGCCACGTGTTCTCCGATTCGACCGCGTCCTGCGCGATGCGCTCCGAATCGGAGCGCATGCGCTCGCCGATCCCTGCCTTGTCTGTTGTGTCGCCCTGCGCGTCCGGCTCTATGACGGCGCCGGATTCGGCGAGCAGCTGCTGCTTGCGGATCGCGAGCGTGTGCTCATGCTGCGAAAGCGCCTTTTCCATGCCCGGGTTCGACGTGATGACGTGCATGCCGAACGCGTCCATCGCGCGCACCGGATCGAATTCGTCGTCGAGCGTGTCGAGCACGTTGAGGTCCTGGTATTTGCCGAGGCGGTTGTCCCACAGGGCATGGCGCGAGACGCCCGACGGCACGAAGCCGAGCGACTGGTAGACGGAGTATGACCGCGTGTTCTTTTCGGGCACCGCCACCCAGATGCGGTGCAACCCCAGGCCCTCCGGCGGTTCGGCGAATCCATAGGTCATGACGCGCGGCATCGCATCACGCGAATAGCCGCGCCCACGGTAATCCTTGCCCAGGATCACTTGGATGCGCGCCGAACGCGCCCAGCCGTCGATGTCGATGAGGAAGATCATGCCGAGGAACTCGGTCGCGCTCTGCGCGTCGACCGTCTCGCTTTCGCAGTCGTCGGGCGTGGTCATCAACGACCACGCGATCGTGCGGCGCTGTTCGGGGTCGTCGATGCCGCTGCCGGCGTCGGTGCCGTTGGCCCAGGCCTCCGAACGCAGCACCCACGCATGCACGGCGGCGCGTTCGGCCACGCGGTCCTTGCCGGTGAGCCCCGAGGCGTTCACGTATGCGTCTATGGCGTCCATCTTCTCCAGGTCCTGCTGCGTGGCAGGGCGCAGATACACCATTTCCCCTCTGATATCGGGTATGTCAATGCGCGCGGGCAGCTCCCGCGGGCGGTCCTGTTCCCCCTGCAGACGGTCGTCTGTCTCAACCATGATCATTCCTTTAATCCTGTCATCAGAGAATCCCACATCCTCCAATCTTTCCATTGTATGCTAAGAGGTCGTCGAACAAACGCCGGATATACGCCGAAAAAAACAGGTGTGCCTGCCCAGGGCGCACGGCCCCGGGCAGGCACACAGTCAGGCGGTCACGCGCACGCGCGCTCAGCCCTTGATCTTCTCCATGACGATCTTCGTGACGGCCTTGGCGTCCGCCTGGCCCTTCGTGGCGCGCATGACCGCGCCGATGATGGCGCCCATCGGCTTCATGTTGCCGCCCTTGAGCTTCTCCACCACATCCGGGTTCGCGTCGAGCGCCTCCTGCACGGCGGCCTGCAGCGCCCCATCGTCGGAGACGACCTTGAAGCCATGGGCCTCCACGACCTGCTCCGGCGTGCCTTCGCCCTTGAGCACGAACGCCACGGTCTGCTTGGCCAGCTTGTCGTTGAGCTTGCCGTCCGCAATCAGGCGCTCCACATCGGCCACGGCCTGCGGCGTGATGTCGAGCTCCTCGAGGGCCACGCCCTTCGCGTTGGCTTCGCGTGAAAGCTCGCCGAGCCACCATTTCTTGGCGCCGGCCGGCGTGGCGCCGAGTTTGACGGTCTCCTCGATCAGGTCGAGCGCGTCGGCGTTGACCACGTCGCGCATCTCGATGTCGCTGAAGTTCCACTCGCCCTTGAGGCGGTTGCGGCGCTCGCGCGGCATCTCCGGCATCTGCTTGCGGATCTCTTCCACATGCTCGGGCGTGATGTGCAGCATCACCAGATCCGGGTCCGGGAAGTAGCGGTAGTCGTCGGCGTCGGACTTCACACGGCCGCCGGCGGTGGCCTGCGAGGCCTCGTCCCAGTGGCGCGTCTCCTGCAGGATCTCGCCGCCCTTGTCGAGGATCGCGGCCTGGCGGCGGATCTCGTACTGGATCGTGCGCTCGATGCCGCGGAACGAATTGACGTTCTTGGTCTCCGAACGCGTGCCGAACGGGTCGGACGGGTCACGGCGCAGCGAGACATTCACATCGGCGCGCATATTGCCCTGCTCCATGCGCGCGTGCGAGATGTTGAGCGCGCGCACGATGTCGCGGATCGCGCGCATGTACGCGCCCGCGATTTCCGGCGCGCGGTCGCCGGCGCCCTCGATCGGCTTCGTCACGATCTCGATGAGCGGCACACCCGCGCGGTTGTAGTCGACGAGCGAATGGTCGGCGCCCTCGATGCGGCCGTCGGCGCCGCCCACATGCGTGTTCTTGCCGGCGTCGTCCTCGATGTGCGCGCGCTCGATCGGTACACGGAACACGGTGCCGTCCTCAAGCTCCACGTCCAGATAGCCTTCGCCGTTCGTCGGCTTGTCGTATTGCGAGATCTGGTAATCGCGCGGCATGTCCGGGTAGAAGTAGTTCTTGCGCGAGAACTGGCTCCACTCGTTGATCTGGCAGTGCAGCGCAAGACCGAGCTTGATCGCGTAATCCACCGCCGCCTCGTTGATCACCGGCAGCGACCCCGGCAGGCCGAGGCTGACGGGGGTCAGCTCGGTGTTCGGCTCCGCGCCGAACGAAATCGGGGCCGGGCAGAACAGCTTGGTGTTCGTGCTCAGCTCGACATGCGTCTCCAGGCCGATGACCGGATCGAACTTCTTGACGGCCTCGGAATACTTCATGAGTTGTTCAGCCATAATTACTTTCCTGCCACCTTCACTTGTTCAGTCCATCGAGCCACGGCGTCTTGAGCGAGCTCCAGATCGGCGCGCCCCAGCTCTCCTCGAGCGCGGCTTCGAGCGCCGCCGCCGGCTTGTACATCACTTCGTCGCGCTGCTGCGGCGCGATGAACTGGAAGCCGACCGGCAGGCCGTCGTCGGACAGTCCGGCGGGGATGCTCATGGCCGGCACACCGGCGAGGTTGGCCGGGATCGTGGCGATGTCGTTCATGTACATGGCCAGCGGGTCGTCCATCTTCTCACCGAACTTGAACGCGGTCGTCGGGCTCGTCGGGGAGACGAGCACGTCGGCCTGTTCGAACGCCTTCTTGAAGTCGTTGATGATCAGTGTGCGCACCTTCTGCGCGGAACCGTACCAAGCGTCGTAGTAGCCGGCCGAAAGCGCGTAGGTGCCGAGGATGATGCGCCGCTTGACCTCGTCACCGAAGCCGGCTTCGCGCGTGGTCGCCATCATGTTCGCGGCGGTCTGCGCCACATCTTCCGGCGGCATGACGCGCAGGCCGTAGCGCATGCCGTCGTACCGCGCCAGGTTCGAGCTGACTTCTGACGGCATGATGATGTAGTACGCGCCGAGCGAGTACTTGAAGTTCGGGCACGAGACCTCCACGACCTCGGCGCCCATGGCGGTGAGCATGTCGACCGCCTCATGGAAGCGCGCTTCGACGCCCGGTTGGAAGCCTTCGCCGTTGAGCTCCTTCACGAGGCCTACCTTGAGGCCCTTGAGGTCGCGGCGCTGGCCTTCGCGCGCGGCGGCGACCATCGGGCGCGGGCCTTCGGGAATCGACGTCGAGTCACGCTTGTCGTGACCGCCGATGATCTCCTGCAGCAGCGCGGAATCGAGCACGGTGCGCGTCACGGGGCCGATCTGGTCGAGCGACGAGGCCATGGCGATCGCGCCGAAACGCGAGACGCCGCCGTACGTCGGTTTGACGCCGACCGTGCCGGTCAGCGCGCCCGGCTGGCGGATCGAGCCGCCGGTGTCGGTGCCGAGGGCGAGCGGGGCCTCGAACGCGCTGACGGCCGCGGCGGAGCCACCGCCGGATCCGCCGGGCACGCGCTCCACGTCCCACGGGTTGCTCGTATTCTGGTATGCGGAATGCTCGGTCGACGAGCCCTGCGCGAACTCGTCGAGGTTCGTCTTGCCGAGCAGCGGCATGTGCGCGGCCTTGAGCTTCTCAATCACGGTCGCGTCGTAGGGCGGAATCCAGCCTTCGAGGATGCGCGAGGCAGCCGTCGTCTGGATGCCCTTCGTCACGATCATGTCCTTGATCGCGATCGGCACGCCGGCGAGCTCGGGCAGTTCGGCCTTCTCGCTGTCAGACAGATTGTCGAACGCGTCCGCCTGCTCAAGGGCGGCTTCGCCCGAGACGGTCAGGAACGCCTTGATCGATGGCTCTGCGGCGTCGATCACGTCGAGCTGCGCGGAGACGAGGTCACGGCTCGTGATCTCCTTGGCGCGCAGTTTCTCCGCCATCTGCACGGCGGACAGTTTGACGAGTTCAGTGGTATCGGTCATGTCACTCCTCCCCCAGGATCTGCGGCGCCACGAACATGCCGTCGGCGGTGGCCGGCGCGGCGGCCAGCACTTCGGATTGCGGCAGTGGCGTGACTGGCACGTCCGGGCGCAGGTATGCCTCGAGCGGCACGGGGTTGGCAGTCGGCTCCACGTCCGCGGTGGCGGCTTCCTGCACGGAGTCGATGGCGTCGGCGATCACATTGAGCTCGCTCTGCATACGAGTGATTTCCTCGTCGGTGAGCGCAATGCGAGCCAGATCACCCAGATGGATAATTTCTTCGCGTGTGAATGTTGGCATGCCTCTTACTATACGAACCAAATGTGACGAGGCCCGCGCTACTTGACGTCGCGCTTGGCGGTGACGGCCGCGCCGGCGGCATAGACCGCCACAGCCCATGCCAGGAGGATCACGCCGGCCCAGCCCCATGTGGGCTGGAACGGCTGGGTCGATCCGACCGTCATGGCGGCGCCCATGCTGTTGGCGAACGACGAGGCGCCGGCGCCGATGAACGATTCCAGTGCCCTGGACGGCAGGCAGTTGTTGACCGAGACGATCCACGCGAAGCGGTCGCCGAGCAGTTGTGCGAGCTGCAGAATCGACGGCAGCAGCGTGAACAGTCCCACGACGCACAGCACACCGCCCACGGTGGAACGCAGCATGGCGCCGAATCCCATCGCCATGACCGCGGTGAGCGCCATCGCGAGCGGCACGCCGAGCAGCGTGACCCACAGCAGCGCCGCGGGCATCGCCTGCGTGCCGGTCGAGATTGCGCCGTGCACCATGAGCCATGCGCAGCCCCATGCCACAAGCACGCCCACGAACGAGGCGAGGAAGGTGACCGCGGCCAGTACGAGCGCCTTCGCGTCCATGAACATCGCGCGCCGCGGGTTCACGGTGAGCGACGTGATGATGGATTGGCTCGAATACTCGCTTGTCATGACCATGACGCCCAGGATGCCGACGATGAGCATGCCGTCGGTCGCGCCGGTGCTCGCCGTGGTCCATACGTCTTCCATGCCCACCGGCATGGCTTCCTGCGACGCCATGAAATTGAGGAGCCAGCCGATCATCAGGCTGTTGACGGCGAAGAACGCCACGCACAGCACAAGCAGCACATAGGTGGACATGGCGCTCCACATCTTGCACCACTCCGAGCGCACCGCGCCGGCGAAGGTCAACGTGTGTACGGGCCGGTGCGCGGCATGGCGTTCGGCCGGCTGGGTTGCGCTCATCGCGCACCTCCGTTCTGCGGCTGTTGGGCGGGCTGCGCAGCAACATAGCGCGCATGCCCGTGGGTCAGTTCCATGTACGCCTGCTCAAGCGAGACCTGCTGGCGCACGAATTGGTATGCGATGATCTGGTGTGCGGCGAATCCGCGCGCGACCGCGGCGAAATCCGCGCCCTCGATCTCAAAGGCGCGCGCGTCGGCAGGGTACCCCGAATCCACCGGCTTCTCGGTGATGCGCACCGTGGGCGACGCGGCGAGCATCGCATGCATCTTCCCGGCGTCCGGCGTGACGACCGAGAGCAGGTGGCGCGAATGTTCCCTCACGAAGTCGGCCACGGTTCCGGTGCGCAAGATGCGCCCCTCGCCGATGATTACGAGATTGTCGGCGGTGAGCGCCACCTCGTTCATCAGGTGCGAGCTGAGCAGCACCGCGCGCCCTTGTGCCGCGCAGTTGCGGCACAGGTCGCGCACCCATTTGACGCCCTCGGCATCGAGGCCGTTCACCGGCTCGTCGAGCACGAGGTTCTTCGGGTCGCCCAGCAGCGCCGCCGCGATCGCGAGGCGCTGGCTCATGCCGAGCGAGAATTTGCCCGCCTTCGTCTTCTTCACACTGGCGAGGCCGGTCAGGTCCATGACCTCGTCCACGCGGCCGCGCGCGATGTTGTTCGTGTAGGCGAGCGCGCACAGGTACGCGTAAGCGGAGCGGTTGCGCGGCGCGCATTTGGCGTCGAGCACGGCACCGACCGAGTTCATCGGGCTCGCCTGCCGCGTATACGGCACGCCATCGATCAGCGCGGTGCCGTGGTCGGGCGTAATCAGCCCGAGCAGCACGCGCATCGTGGTGGATTTGCCGGCGCCGTTGGGCCCCAGGAATCCGGTGACCGCGCCGTTTGCAGCCACAAAACTCACATCGTCCAACACGCGGTTGGCACCGAATGTCTTGGTAATGCCCTGTATCTCGATCACGCCGCAAGGCTAGCATGCGCGGGTGGTGCCGTGCGGGGCGTCGTTCACACTGTGTCTGCGTGTTGGCTGATCCACGCGTGCATCGAGACGGCCGCCGCTGCCCCGGCGTTGATCGAACGCACCGAGCCGAACTGGCTGATGTACACCACGTCGTCCGCCAGATCGATGGCCTTCTGTGACAGGCCAGGGCCTTCCGCGCCAAAGAGCATGAGGCAGCGTTCAGGAAAATCATAGGTCTCGATCGGCACCGCGCCTGGCACAATGTCGAGCGCGATGACCCTGGCATGTTGCGCCATGTGCAGTTGGTGCCGGGCTTGCTTGAGCCCTGCATGCAGGTCGGCGGTGCGGGGGTCGCCGGGCGCCAGTTCAAGCAGCTGGGGTTCAAGTTCGGCGATATGCCGTTCGGCCTCGGCGCGTTCGTCGGCGATGCGCGTGTGCCAGTCGTCCACAAGGTCCTGGATGGAAGGGTGGTTGACCACGTGCTGGTAGAGCTCGGTCATCAACGCGCCCTTGCGGTTCCATTTGTGCGGGCCGACGATGTGCACGCGGTTCGCAGTGAACGCGTTGGCTGTGCGCACCATGGAGCCGATGTTGAAGTCATGGGTCCAGTTCTCCACGGCCACTTCAAAAGGGTGCCTGCCGCGCGCGTCCAGATCGGCCTTGATCGCCTCGACCGTCCAGTAGCGGTAGCGGTCGAGCACGTTGCGGCGGTCGCCCTCATCAAGCAGCTGCGCGCTGAACCGCGGGTCGTCGGGGCGGGGTTCGCCGGGGTGGACCTCTTCCCATGGCCCCACGCCGACTTCGCGGAATGTGGGCTCGCCGGAGGCTTTGGCTGCGATATCGATCGGATTCGGCTCATGCATGGGGCCCAGCTTACCCACTTTTTTCGACGCCCCGGAAAAAGTGGAAGCGTCAGCGCGCACTTTTTGGCCATATCCCCTCATTGTCCGTGCACTTTTTTCGGCGGGCCGAAAAAAGTGCACGGGGGCCTAGTGCAGCTCCGATTCGTGGAAGATCTCCACGAACGGCGTCTCATGCGCTTCGCCGGTCACAGGGTCGGTGATCCTGAGCGTCGGTTCCTCCATGTCGACGCCGCCGATCAGCGCGGCCACAGCCACCACGGTGGCGCCCTGCGCGTCGACGATGCCGAAGTCGAGGCTCAGCTCGTTGCCGTTGCGCAACGTCACCAGCGACGAGGTCTGCACATACGATTTTTCGGAAAGCCATGAATCAACAAGGATCACACGCTTGCCGGCAATAGATGGCCCCTTGATCGCCGGGTACACGAAGTCCATCACAAAACCGTCCAGGTCCTCGCCACGCGAGGCGGCGGCATGCATGAGCGAGCAGACCATCGGCACGGCGGCAGCCGTCAGCGCGCCCACCGCGTCGAAGTCCTCAATCGAATAGCCCTGTTCTTCCAGGGTGTCGAGCATGATGTGCCCGATCAGCGCGGCGCCGCGGTGGTCGAACGTGACCGGCGCGAGCTCGGAAAAAGGCTTGTCGTGCATATGTTCGCGCAGCAGCGTCTTGAGCTGGTCGCGTGGCTCCATCATCATGAAGCCGCTCCCCGTCTTGCGGAATTCTGTGTCCTCACTCATGGTGCCCAGCGTACCGTTGCCGCTTGTCAAAACTCACCACGCGCCGTCGAGCTTGCAGTGGCGCAGGCGCACGGCGTTGAGCACCACGCAGATCGACGAGAGGATCATCGCCACGCAGGCGAGCATGGGGTTGAGCACCCAGCCGGTGAACGGGTAGAGCACGCCGGCTGCGAGCGGAATGCCCACAAGGTTGAAGATGAACGCCCACCACAGGTTCTCGCGGATGTTGCGCATGGTCGCCTTCGACAGGCGGATCAGCTTGAGCGCGCACACGTAGTCGGTCGGCGCGGCGATTACATCGGCGTGGATCGGCGCGGCCTCGGGGTTGTCGAGTGCGACGCACGCGACGGCGATGTTCGCCGCGTCGCGCACGCGCACGTCCTCGCTGCCGTCGCCGATGAACATGACGGTCGCGCCATTGGCACGACGCTCGGCGAGCGCACGCACCGCCTCGTCGGTGCGCCGCGCATCGACCTCGGCGACCTCCACGCCGGTACCGCTCAGCTGCGCGACGGCCTGCTCGGCGCGCGGCGCGAGCGCACTCGACACGAGCACCACACTGGTATCTTTCGCCTGCTGCAGCGCGCTTGTGGTGCGCACGGACAGGCCGTAGCGCTGCGCGTCGTCGAGCGCCGCGCCCGCAGACAGCGGCGCCGCCCAGCCGAGCGCCGCCGGGCATGCGATGATCAGCACGCTGATGCCCATAAGCAACGCACGCGTGAACGACGGCTGCGGGCCGAAGATGAGCCAGCAGACGAAGGTCCACAGGGCGATCAGGATCGTGATTGGCACCCATACGCGCGACACGCGGTCCACGCGCTCCTGCAGCGGGAACGCGGGGCGGCGCGGCAGCCACATGTCCACCGCCCAGCGCGCGAACAGCACGAGCGTGATGATCACGCCCGTCACTTCGAAGTACGGTTCGCGCATCGCCTGCGGCAGCGCGCTTTCGAACAGGCAGACAAGTACGCCGTAGGCGTATGCGGCGATCGTGCCGATCGACGCGAGGGAGTTCATGTTCGGCATGCGGCGCAGCAGTGCATCCCAGCCGTCGATGTGGATCGGCGCGCCACTGTAGAACATGACCGGCGTGATGATGATCGCCTGCACCCATGGGTCAACCATCCAATCAGGCACAACGTTGGGGTACAGCGCGCGCACAAGCGCCGGCAGCAGCACGAGCAGCGTCAGTATGGCGCTCACCACAAGCTGGCGCGTCAAGAGCGCGATGCTTTCGCGGTTGTCCGAACGGCGGGTGCGCAGCGTGTCACCGGCGCTCGCGTGCGCGCCGGCCGGCTGGTCCTTGAAGGCGTCCTGCACCTGCGGCTTCCGCGCGCTGAAGAAGAAACGAACCGTTGCGATGGTCAGCAGGATCGCCGCGACCACGCACGCCACCGCGATGAACAGATTCAGACTCATGGGTCTCCCCCAATGTTGTTGACGGACAGTGACTACTGTACGCGACCATATGCGAACTGCGCAGGTGCGTGCGGTGACGCGCCTGCGCAGTTCGCGAGGCCGGGATCACTCCCGGGGGTTATTTGGTGCCGTTTGCATCGGCGTTGTCGTCGGTGCCGTCGGCATGACCGTCAATCTTGACTTCCGTGTCGAGCGGGTTGGTGTCGCCGTCCATCGGGTTGATCTCGTGCACCGAAAGCTCGAGATGCTCGCCGCCCGTGTGGTCGACGAGCACGGTCTCACCGTCCTTGACCTTGCCGGCGAGCAGCATGCGCGCCAGCTGGTCGCCCACTTCGGTCTGCACCAGACGGCGCAGCGGACGGGCGCCATACGCCGGGTCGTATCCGGTGTCGGCGAGCCATTCGCGCGCGGACTCGGTCACGTCGAGCGTGATGCGGCGGTCGGTCAGGCGCGAGGCGACCTGCTTGACCTGCAGGTCCACGATCTTGCCGAGCTCTTGGCGAGTGAGCGGGTGGAAGATGACGAGCTCATCGAGGCGGTTCACGAATTCCGGACGGAACTGCGTGTGCACTGCGTTCATGACCGCGTCACGCTTCTCCTGCTCGCTCAGGTCAGGGTTGACCAGGTACTGCGAACCGAGGTTCGACGTCATGATCAGGATTGTGTTCTTGAAGTCCACCGTGCGGCCCTGGCCGTCGGTCAGGCGGCCGTCGTCGAGCACCTGCAGCAGGATGTCGAAGACCTCGGGGTTCGCCTTCTCGACTTCGTCGAACAGCACGACCGAGTACGGGCGGCGGCGCACGGCTTCGGTGAGCTGGCCACCCTCCTCATACCCGACGTAGCCGGGCGCAGCGCCGATCAGGCGCGACACGGACGACTTGTCCATGTATTCGCTCATATCGATGCGCACCATGGCCTTTTCGTCGTCGAACAGGAAGTCGGCGAGCGCCTTGGCGAGCTCGGTCTTGCCCACACCGGTCGGGCCCATGAACAGGAACGATCCGGTCGGGCGGTTCGGGTCGGAGATGCCGGCGCGCGAACGGCGCACGGCGTCGGAGACCGCCTGTACGGCTTCCGGCTGGCCGATCACACGCTTGTTGAGGTACTCCTCCATGTTGAGCAGCTTCTCGTTCTCACCCTGCATCAGGCGGCCCACCGGCACGCCGGTCCATTCGGAGACGATGCCGGCCACCGAATCGGCGTCCACGTGGTCGGGGACCATCGGTTCGCTCTGGTGCGCGAACTCGGCTTCCTTCTCGGCTTCGCTTTCGGCCGCGGCCAGTTCCTTCTGGATTGCCGGGATCTCGCCATAGAGGATGCGGCTGGCCCGCGCCAGATCACCCTCGCGGGTGGCCTTGTCGGCTTCCACGCGCTTTTCGTCGAGCTTGGCGCGCAGGTCGCCCACCTTGTTATGGCCCGCCTTTTCGGCGTCCCAACGGGCCTTGAGGCCTGCAAGCTGTTCGCGGCTGTCGGCGAGTTCGGACTGCAGCTTGGCCAAGCGGTCCTTCGACGCCGGGTCCTCTGCCTTCTTGAGCTGCATCTCCTCCATCTCGAGGCGCGTCACCTTGCGCTGTAGCTCGTCGATCTCCTCAGGCTGCGAATCGAGCTCCATGCGCAGGTGCGCGGCGGCTTCGTCGACGAGGTCGATCGCCTTGTCGGGCAGCTGGCGTCCGGTGATATAGCGGTTCGACAGCGTGGCGGCCGCGACGAGCGCGTCGTCGCCGATCGTGACCTTGTGATGTGCTTCGTAGCGCTGCTTGAGGCCGCGCAGAATCGCGATTGTGTCCTCCACGCTCGGCTCGCCCACAAAGACCTGCTGGAAGCGGCGTTCGAGCGCCGGGTCCTTTTCGATGTTCTCGCGGTATTCGTCGAGCGTCGTCGCGCCAATCAGGCGCAGTTCGCCGCGGGCCAGCATCGGCTTGAGCATGTTGCCCGCATCCATCGAACCTTCCGCTGCACCGGCGCCCACAATCGTGTGGATCTCGTCGATGAACGTGATGATCTGCCCGTCGGACTTGCGGATCTCGTCGAGCACGCTCTTGAGGCGCTCCTCGAACTCGCCGCGGTACTTGGAGCCGGCCACCATGGAGCCCAGATCGAGGCTGATCAGGCGCTTGTTCTGCAGTGTGCTTGGCACATCGCCGGCCACGATACGCTCGGCGAGACCCTCCACAACGGCGGTCTTGCCCACACCGGGCTCGCCGATCAGCACCGGGTTGTTCTTGGTGCGGCGGCTCAGGATCTGGATCACACGGCGGATCTCCTGGTCACGGCCGATCACCGGGTCGAGCTTGCCGTCGCGCGCACGCGCGGTCAGGTCGGTCGAAAACTTCTCGAGCGCCTTGTATGAGGCTTCGGCGTCGGGGCTTGTCACCTTGGCGCCGCCACGCACCTGTGGGATCGCCTCACGGATCTTGTCGGCGGTCACGCCGTTGTTGCTCAGGATCTTCGCGGCTTCGTTCGGAGTGGCTTCGGCGATGCCGAGCAGCAGGTGCTCGGTCGAGACGTATTCGTCTCCCATCTCCTTCATCGCCTTTTCCGCGGCGGCGATCGCCTGCGTGAGCTGGCGGCTCGCCTGCGGCTGCGCAGTCGACGACCCCGAGGCGCTCGGCAGCGCGACGAGGGCGTTGCGTACGGCGGCGCCGATCTGCTGTGCATTCGCGCCACACTGTTCAATGAGGCCGCGGATCACACCGTTTTCCTGACGCAGCAGTGCGTCAAGCAGGTGGAGCGGGTCCACCTGCGGATTACCGGCCGCCGAAGCGCTCTGAATCGCGTCGCCCAAGGCCTCCTGCGCTAGTGTTGTGAATTTTTGTTCCATATCATCCTCCATCAGTGCACGCCTGGCCCCGCGCTGCTGCTGCGCACGCGGAGCCGGCGGCTTCGTTTGTCTGATATAGTCAACCAACGACCCAGATCATGTATTCCCAAAACTTGAGTGAATCTCACTCAAGTTTTGAAAATGATGATGATGTGCTTCGCAATCGACCGTCCACAGCCCATTGTGTCGCGCAATGGTGGGAGGATGTTGGTTTTCAGCGCTCAGCCAGAGAGCCGCAACACTCTCCAATGAGGCGTAGGGATATAGCCCGCCTGCCGGGTGGACGCTCCTCCGCCCTAGAGGCTCCTCCCTTGCCGGACGCCTGCCCCTCTCGCCTAGCGCCCCCTGCCGGACGCCTGCTCCTCTGGCCTGGTGGCCTCTGCGCATGCCAGCCATTCCGCCCTGCTGGCCGCTTCCCCTCTTACTCGACCACCACCTCATCCAGCCGCCCCCACTAACCGCTGTTTTCGCCGTTTTGGTCCATGCGTTCGCTGTTTTGGTCACAAATTAGGCCGTTTCATGACCAAAACGGCGAAAACCCCGACCAAAACAGCGAATACAGCAACTGAACGCCTTGTTTGCAGCGGATACGGCTGCGATGATGGCTGCAGATATAGCAGCACCGGCGCGGTTGCGCCGGCGGGATGTATATGGATAGTGGAAGCGCTCAGCCGCGAACGACCACGTTGCGCAAATCGCCGATGCCTTCCACATGCACCACGGCCTCGTCGCCCGGTACAAGGCTTCCGGAGGCATCCGGCGTGCCGGTCAGGATCACGTCGCCGGGCAGCAGCGTGGAGAAGCTCGAGATGAACGCGATCTGCGAAGGGATGTCATGGATCAGGTTCGCAGTGGTGCCGCTCGCCTTCTCGACCACCTCGCCGTTGAGCGTGAACGAGATCGCCGCATCACGCCAGTCGAACTCGTCTTTCGTCACAAGCCACGGGCCAAGCGGGCACGAGGTGTCGAAGCCCTTCGCGCGCGTCCACATCGGATCGCCCTGCTGCAGGTCGCGCAGTGTCACATCGTTCACGCAGGTGAAGCCGAGCACGTAGTCCATCGCGCGCTCCACCGGCACGTTCTTGGCGATGCGGCCGATCACGACGGCCACTTCCGGCTCGAAATTCATGTCGTGCGAGCACGGCGGGTACACAATCGGGTCGTCGGGGCCGATTACCGACGTCGACGGCTTCATGAAGATCACCATGTCTTCAGGGGCATGCTCCACCGTGGACTGCCCCTGTTCATACATGTATTGCGCGTGGGCCTCGTAGTTCTTGGCCAGGCCATACACCTTCGAGGGAATCACCGGGGAGAGCAGGCGCACGCCGTCCGCCTCGAGCGGAATGCGTTCGCCTGTCGGGCTGACCTGCCCGGCGAGCGGGTAGCCGTCGAGCACCACCAGATAATCGTTGCCGTCCGCCTCGTCGGTCTGCACAAATGCGTACCGGGGCGTGTCATCCTTGGAAAAACGTGCGAGTCTCATGCGGCCCAGTCTACGCGTCCCGCAGGCCAGGCGTGTCACGCCGTTGGGCGGCATGCGGCTCCACACCGGCGGCCTCGAGCTGCGCGGTCAGCTCCTCCACTTGCCGTTCGAGCTCATCGATGCGCCGTACTTGCTGGGAGATCAGCAAATCACGTATGTCACCGCTTCCCCTTCCTCCTGGGGACAGACGTTGCGTCGGCGAACCGGCCGAATACATGGCCCGGGTCCGGTCACGGGCCGTGGTGCGCGCAGGTACGCCCATCGCCTTGCGCCAACGGGCGATCGCGCACTCGATGCGCTTGTACCCTATCAACGCGGGGTCCAGCCCGGCCTCCCGGAAGATCCCGACGGGCGAGCCGCCCTGCGCGTAGCGCTGCACACAGCTGGCCTTGAATTCCTCGGTGTACAGTATGCGTTTCACCGTCGCGTCCGCGACCGCTGGCAGTGTTTTCAGATATGCGACTTCCTCGGCACTGAACATGCCTCCCCCACTGGTCATCATGGGCTCCTTCCTCTGGATATCGCCGTGCGGGGCACCTGCCATGATTCGCATCGGTCGATGCGGGATAGACGGGATAGAACAGTCCGATGCCGGTCGTCGCGGATGAACGGCCGGCATCGGATGAGGCAGCGGGTGATCAGGAGTTCAGTCCACACCACCCGACGGATCATGCCCCACTCAGGCGCGCATCTGACGTTTGAGGCTGCTGGCGCGCACCGCGATCAGCACGCCCGCGCCACCGACCAGCAATGCCACGACGACAAGCAGCGTGATGCCGGCGGCGCCGGTCATCGGCAGCTGGGTGACCGCCTTGACGTTCTTGACGGTGATGTCGTTCCGGGCACCGCCAGACGCAAGGCCAAGGGCGTTCGAGCCGGACGCGAGGCTCCATGCGGTCCCATCGGCGTCACCGTCCACGGTGATCCGGAAGGTCGGCCTGAACTGCTCGGAATAGCCTTCCGGGGCCTTGGTCTCGGTGACTTGGTACGTGCCCTGCGGCAGGCCTGTCACCTTGACCAGACCGTTCGCACCCGAGACGATCGTGTCAACAGTGCCCGCGCCGCCATCGGGGGCGTAGGCATAGACGCCGTCGCCGTCATTCCTGAAGGCGAGCACGGCGTCTTCGGCATTGCGCACCTGGAACGATGCGCCCGCAAGGCCCGTGGCCTGTGCGTCGACGCCGATCTTCTTGAACTCGAAGCGTCCGACCGGGATGTCCTCGGTCTTCTTCCTGAAGTCCACTTCGTCAGTGGGCGTGGTAGTGACCGCGACGTAGTTGGTGACCGGATCGGTCTTGGCGTCGTCGTTCACCGTGGCCTTGTAGGAGATGACCACGCGCTCGCCGGCGTGCCGCTCACCTACAGCGGAGTTGGCATAGTCGTCGAGGTTCACCGTGAAGTGACGCTGCCCGTCGCCACGGAAGGCGCCATCGTCGCCGAAGCCTTCGAGCTTGTAGTCGGAGGCGGCGAGTTCGGCGCCGCCGACCTTGACCGTGATGTCGGACGACCGGACACTCAGGCCGGTGCTCGGGCGGTCGTGCACGCGGAAAGCGATGGGTTCCGTGTTCGCCTGACGGCTCGGCAGTGTCGTCTTGATCTCATAGTTCAGCGTGTCACCAACGCCCACGACGTTCTTGCCGCCCTTGTCCACGGTTTTATCGGGCGTGGGCGTGAGGTTGTGCTTGGCCACGAGCTTGCCCAGGTCCATCGTTGTGATGGCGGGGTTGTTGCGGTCGATTGTGGTGAAGCCGGAGACGGTGGACGCCACAATCGCCGGGGCGACGCTCTCGGTGGGGCTTGTGACGAGATACCAGCCGGCGGCCGGCACTGTGACCGTCGTCGATTCGTCGGCGACCGCACCGGATGAGTACGCCTGTCCAAGGCGGTCGGTCCTGTCCTTGAGCTTGTCCGCGAGCTGGCGCAGTAGGCCGTCATCGAACTTCGCGGCCTGCGCGGCGGGGTTCTCCCGGTACGGGTCGGCGGGCGCCTGCCCGATCTGCGTCATCGCCTCACCCAGCGCTCCGGCGACTTCCGCATTGGTCTCCAGCTGCAGCGAGGAGATTCGGCCATCCGCACCCTGAACGTCCGAGAACGTCGCAAGCTGGTAGGCGTTGAATGTCATGCCGTCACGGACATTGGTAATGGTGATGGTCTGCGCATCGGCCGCATTGGCGCCCATGGCGCCCACCGCCAGACCGCCGAGCATGGTCGCGGCCGCGGCGATGCCGGCAAACAGTCGTTTGCATTTCATGTGCTTTGTCCTTCCTGCGTCGCGCCCTTCGCGCGAACGCGGTATGGCTCCCCTCCGTACTGCTGCGAGTCGCCACATCCTGTGTTGTGTTCTCCGCCGCCATACGGCGACGTATTCGCCCCGCCCGGCATGTCCTTTGCAATAAACCAAAGGACATGCCGGGCGAAGGCGTCAGATCGGGCGGCGCCGCTGCAAGAGGGCCGCGCCGCCTGCAAGCAGGAGCGCGAGCGCGCCCAATCCGCCCCCGATACCAGCCCAAAGCAACGGCGTCGCACCGTTCTCGCCGGTAAGGGGAAGCTTCGATACAGGCTTCACCGTGTTGGTGAAAGCCGCCAAACCACTGTTCGACGCCGTGCCATCGGCGTCACCGGCCTGGTATGTGTAGGTGACTGCGGCCCGCACGGTGTTATCGCCGTTGAACGCGGGCACGCCCCCACTGGCGTTCGTGACCGTCACCGTGACATCCACATGGTCCCGGTCCCACTCCCACTGGCCGGAGGCCGGGGCTTCTTCCGAAACAACAAAGGAGTAGCGCCGCTCCTGTTCCTCGGGTCCAGGCAACGGAACTGACACACGCCCACTGAACGCGCCGGTCTTCTGCCTGCCGTTCTCAAACGGCCCGGCGATGCTGGATGACATGGAAGTGAATGGCATACCGTCCTTGGTGATGCCTTGGTGTTCCGGCGCGAGGAGCGTGAAATCAAACTTCCCCTGCACGCCCAAGCTCACCCCTTTGACGGTCTTGCCGATGCGGATGCTGTGCAGATCGACGAGCCCCGTGCGCGGATAGTTGGTGATGACGGTGACGTAGCCACCCGCGGGGGCCGACTCACCGGCTTTCAGGTTCCACACGCGCTTGTCGTCGTAACGTGTGTAGTAGTCGCCGGAGCTGTGTTCGGTCACCGTGTAGCTGCGGTCCACACCACTGACGGGAATGACCACATCACGCTGCCAATCGCCACCGTCTGAATCTGCCGTGAGCTCAAGGTCCGCGTAGCTTGCGCAGGGTTGGCTGCCGCCGGTCGAGCATTCGACGTTCACCAGGATGGACTGCGGGGGCTCGGTGACGCCCTCCCAGTGCTTGCGTATGGTCATGCGCGTGAGTTTCGAACCGTCCACTTGAATGACCGGGTGCGGGAATTCGCTGGTCTGGGGGTCCGACGCTGGTTTGCCGTTGACGCGCGGCGTATAGTCGAGCGTCGCCTTTGCGTTGCTCAGGAACCCTTCCTTGCCCGCGGACGATTCTCCGGTTCCCGGTTCGCCAACAGCCGGGCGCTCGCCATAGCCGTTGATGCCGGCGTTGATGTTGGCCGCGTACCGCTCATGGGCCTCAGCGGACGGCTTGATCCTGTATTCGAGCGAATACGTGTATCCGTCGCGCATCACATAGCCTTCGGGGAAGGCCACGGAGATGGTTTTCGACGCCGGGTCAGAGGCAATGGTGTAGGAGCCTCCCCGATCGCCGCCCAATCCGACCGATGCAGCGGGGACCTCCTTGCCCTGCGCATCCCTGACGACAAGGCGGGCGCCAAAGTTCGGCTCGTCGGGCATGGCGAATTCGGCGTAGGTCGACAACGTGTCCGTCATCTTCACGTCCTGATATGCGGCGCCGGTGATGCCGATACTGACGATGTTCTCGAAAATGGCCCTCAGGTTCGTGTCGTCTGTGATCGAATAGTAATAGGGGCCATTGGCGGGAGGCCATGGGGTGCGGGGCATGGACTGCACATCAGGGTAATTGCTTGAGGTGTAGTTCATGAACTGGTTGGTCAGGGCCCACTGGTTGTTCGCGTCGTCCCTGACACCGATTGAGAAGACCGTGGAGTCGGGCATCCTCTTGATGGCCGCCGCCGATTGGAGGGCTGCGTTCGCCACGGTGTAGTTGAAGTCCTCGGCCCATGTTGTCGGCTGACCATCGCTGTATACAATGGCTACACGCCGCGCATTGGCCCTGGCGCCACCCAGCTGGTCCGCCGCGTGCCGCATGCCCAGATCCGTTCTGGTGGGGCCCGCCGCCCTCAACTGGTCGACCATGCCGATTAGCCGATCGGTATCGGACGTCAGCGGGCTCACCGTCTGGGAGTAGTTGTAGGAAGCGGCGCCTCCCCGGAAGCGGTAGGTGTCGTTGCCGATCCTGTCCGTGCTCTCGCCCGCATATTTGACGAGCGATACCCGTATGCGGTCATCAGGCCGCTGAATCTGCCGGTTTTCCTCGCCTATCTGCCGCAGGAACCACTTCACCGAATCCTGCAACGCCCAAAGTCTGGTCCTGCCCTGATACAGCCCTCTGGTGATCACCCCGTCCATGCTTCCCGACACGTCCAGCACCAGCACGACCTCGAGCGGGATCACCTGCTGCTGTTCCTGTTCGGTGGACCCACCTTTCACGTCCATGCTCAACGTATAGGTGCCATCGCCATTGGCGGTCGCATGCTTGCCATGCACCGGCGCCTCTTGGCCCGGCACGGCACGCACTGCCCCTTCCTCGCCATGGGCGGCGGCCACTGGCCCGACAAAGCCAACGGCTGTGGCGATCACGACGCAGAGGACCGCGATCAGCCTAACGCTGCGGGACTTTCCAAATCGTATAGTCGTTCTCATAACTACCCCAATGTGTTACGGATAGCGGAATCTATCTGACTGAAACTCTACTGAAAACATCAATGTTCCCAACCTCTCCATTCGAGGTATTCATCCCCTCATAACACATATGCGGTTACCGCGCCAGTGCCGTTGCAACCCCCTCGAATATGCCCGCCTCTAGTTTCTTTTAAAATTATATAAAAATTGTGAATCACGTAAAGACAAATCAATTTCCGTAATTCGTTATTGCGTCATAATTCCATAAATCCCAACAATTTTCACACTCTGCCCAGTAACCCGTAGTTCTATTCGACAAGAAGGGCAATATCGTCACCCGTTCCGCTACCGGAGTAAAATAAATAACATATTTATGCACTACTTCGAACGATAAATATAATTAGAAAATATTTTATCTTCCTCGTATCTGAGTAAAGAAAAAACATAAATCATAAACGTGCATGACGCATGCGCATTGTGCGGCCGTGCCGCTTCGCAAACGACATCCACAGCAGCAGGCCCACTAGGAGCACCGCAGTCGCAGCCATCATGGCAAGCAGCCGCGCATCATGGACATCGGCGGGCTCCGGTGCCTGATAAGGTACCGAGACGCGATGCCCGGAGACAAGCAGACGATGGGTGTTCACCCCATACGGCGTGCACGTCATCAGTGTCACGCGGTCCTGCCCCGGCACCACGCGCATCGTCGACGCATCGTCCGGTTCAATCACCGTAATGCTGTCCACTTGGTACGCGAGCCGCTCACCCATGACTTCAATGTAGAAGAAATCGCCATTGCGCAATTCATCAAGGCGCGTGAACATCGGCGCGGCCACCAGACCGCGGTGACCGGTGACCACCGCATGCGTGTTCACCCCACCGACGGGCAGGCTCGTGCCGTACAGATGACCGGCGCCATCCGCAAGAGCTTTTTCAGAAGTGCCATGGTAGATCGGCAGGTCCACACTGATTTTCGGGATGCGTATCGACCCCATCACCCCGCCACCTGTATCGAGCAGCGACTGGTATTCCCGGTCCCGGGATGAAGCGGGATCCGTCTGCGTGGACGCCGCCGAACCGCCACCCGTGGTGGCGAAGGGGTCGGACGCTTCGCCAAGCACCGCCTGCCTGCCTGCCGCAATCCTGCTGTTGTACGCGCGAGCCTCCCTGAGCTGGTTCTCCGCTTGCGGATACGGCCAGCCGAGCACCCGCTGGTGCACATGCCGCGTCTGCGACGCGAGATCACGGGAGGTGTTCCATTGCAGCACGAACGGCGTGCCACCCACCACAACCGCCGCCACCACAAGCACAAGCGCGAGCGCGCGCATCGCGATCATGCGCCGGCGCAATGACCTGCGCGCCCGCACCACGTCCGCGGTGTCGGTCGCCTCCTCGAATGTGGCTGGACGCCACTGTGGTCTTGGCCCTCCACCTGTTCCGGCGTCACTGTTCGCGTGCATCATCACCCCGGCTCCTGCGCTGTCTGCGGTGGGCGCCCAGACGCCGCACCATGCCAACGCACCGCAGTCTAGCAACCTCAAGTGGTGCCGGGCATACCCTCCATCGCCGGCACCATCCCCTCGCCGGGGGGGCAGCCTACGCACTCACTTGAAGTCGCGGTCGCCGAAGATCGCCTGCCCGATGCGCACGATCGTCGCGCCTTCGTCGATCGCATACGTCATGTCGCCGCTCATGCCCATCGACAGCTCCGCGCACGTGGCGGTTCCCTCGGCGTCGGAATCGCGCACACGGTCGCGCACATCGCGCAGATGCGCGAATCCACGGCGGATCTCACGCTCGTCGTCCACATGCGCGCCCACCGTCATCAATCCCTGCAACTCAAGCCCCTCGAGTTGCGCGATGCGCAGCGCGAGTTCAAACGCCTCGTCCGGCGCACAGCCGGACTTCGTCGGCTCGCCCGACTCGTTGACTTCGAGCAGCACACCTACCGTCTGCTCACGCGCGGCCGCACGGCGCGCGATCTTCTCGGCGAGCTCGAACGAGTCCACCGATTCGATCGTGTTGACGTCGGGCAGCATCTTGCCGATCTTGTTGCTCTGCAACTGCCCGATCAGATGCAGCGGCAGACGGTCGAGTGCCTCGGGGTCGTCGGTCTCATCAAGTCTCGCCACGGTCTGCATGTCGCTCGCGCCGAGCACGATCCCGCGCTGCAGGCACGCGTATCGCAGTCCGTCGATCTTCGCGATGACTTCCTGCGGCCGGTTTTCGCCGATCATGTGTACGCCGGCGTCGATCGCGGCCATGATCTCACCGACGTCGCGCGTCTTCGTGGCCGCCAGCAGCGTGACCGATCCCTCTTCGCGCCCACTCGTGAACTCCGTCTGCGCAATCAGGTCGAGCACACGGTGCGCGCCGTCCGTGATCTCCTGGATGCGCGCCGCGTCAATCGTCTCGTTCGCCAGATCCTTATGGTCCATATACGCAGTCATGCTGCCCCGCCTTTCCTCACCAACGGCAGTCCTCTACCGCAACCATACCGCAACGCGCGCGCAACGCCCGCACTACAGGCGCAGCAGGCGCGCGGGCAGGTCGTCGGGCACGCGCACGTCGGCCGCATGCGCGCGCACGCGCTGCCACGAAAACGCCGAGAGCGCCTCACCTGCGCTCATCGCACACGGCTGCGGCACAAGCCCGAGCGCCCACGCGCAATACCCCACCACCTGCTGCGGCTTCACGCCCTGCGCGCGCAGTACGCCCAGGTCGAGCGAGCGCGTGCGCTTCGCCAACCGCACGCCCGCCGCGTTGTCGAGCAGCGGCAGATGCGCATACTCCGGCACCGCCGCAGGTGAGTCCGCGCCGCCCACGCCGAGCGCCAGCAACTGTTCGCGCACTGCGATCTGCAGCGCGGTCGAGCGCAGCAGGTCGCGTCCGCGCACAATGTCGGTCACGCCCATCAGCAGGTCGTCCACGGTGACGACGAGCTGGTACGAGAACAGACCGTCCGACCGTCGCATCACCACGTCGCCCAGCTCCGCCCCCAAATCGAAGTTCTGGGAGCCAAAGACGCGGTCATCAAACAGTATTTGCGATTGTGGGGTGCCCGCGGGCGGCATGGCGAACCGCCACGAATGGCGCACACCGGCGTCGAGCCTGCGCCTCACCTCGTGCGGGTCGTGCGCCAACAAGCGGCGGCATGTGCCCGGGTAGATGATGAACCGGTCGCCTTCCTGCGGGGCGCTCGCCGCGCGGATCTCGGCGCGCGAGCAAAAACATGGGTAGAGCGGTGAGGGATCGGCGTCGCGCAGCAGGCGAAACACCCCCTCGTACAGGTCGAGCCGTTGCGACTGGTAGACCGGCTCGCCGTCCCAGTCCAAACCGAGCCATGTCAGATCGTCCATGATCCACCGGTCGGCGTCCGGGACCGCGCGCGGCGCGTCGATGTCTTCGATGCGCAGAAGGATCAGCTCATGCCGTGCGCGCGCGGACAGCCACGCGGCGAGCATGGCGTACGCGTTGCCCATGTGCATGCGACCTGAGGGCGTGGGCGCGAAACGACCGGTCATTTACGGCTCCGACCCCACGAAGGTGCTCCATAGTTCGCCGTCAAGCGGCCAAGGGTTCGGCGAGCATTCCTTGAGGAACATCGACTGTTCCTGCATGAGCGGCGCAGACTGCTTGTTGCCACCGCACGGCGTCTCATTGTCGATGTGCCCGAGCGCATGGCCCACTTCGTGGTTGATGACCATCGTGCGGTACTGCGCGAGGGTGGCGCCCGCGTCGAACCAGTGCTGCACGGCGCCGTCCCAGCGCTTCTTGTTGATGATGACGTCACTGCCCACCCGGCAGCTGTATTCCTCGGAGCAGCCCGCCGAGAACGACGGCAGCTCCTTCGCTTCGGCGAGTGTGATCGTCACATCGCACTGGCCGCTCTGCCCTTGCGCGAACACGACGCCAGCGCGCGGCCAGCCGCGCACGTCGTTGAGCGCGCGGTACACGGTGTTGGCGAAGCTGTCGATCGAGCCGACGTTGCCGCGCGACGCGATGCAATACGTCATGCGCGTGGGCAGCGCGCCGCTCGATTGCGCGGTCTGTTTCGCCTTGGCGTAGATCTCGTTGCGTTGGGCATCGGTCAGCGGCGCCTCAAGTACGGCGATCTCTTCCCTCTGTTTCCTTGTGCGCTCGTCTTCGGTCGGCGTCTGCTCGGCCGGCGAGGGGCTCGCATTGCGCTCAGGCGCGCGATATGGGCTCATCGCCGACGACCATATACCCGAACCAGTGTGCGCTGCGGCCTGCTCGTGGAGCGCGTT
>ERZ808037.448-NODE-448-length-38546-cov-14.320674_pt1 | contig 38546 bp, 38 predicted proteins | sample MGYA00380190_ERZ808037 | MGnify/ENA primary metagenome ERZ808037 (study PRJEB31490, sample SAMN06133399) | mouse gut metagenome | isolation source: J9 | host: mice | place: China: Chengdu | collected 2015-05 ...
AAGATCATCAACATCTGCTCCATGATGAGCGAGCTGGGCCGGGAGACGGTCAGCGCCTACGCCGCCGCCAAGGGCGGGCTGAAGATGCTCACCCGCAACATCGCTTCCGAGTACGGCCAGTATAACATCCAGTGCAATGGCATCGGCCCGGGCTATATCGCCACGCCCCAGACCGCGCCCCTGCGGGAGATCCAGCCCGACGGCTCCAAGCACCCCTTCGACCAGTTCATCCTGGCCAAGACCCCGGCCAGCCGCTGGGGCGAGACCTCCGACCTGGGCGGTCCTGCGGTGTTCCTGGCCTCCTCCGCCTCCGATTTTGTCAACGGCCACATCCTGTATGTGGACGGCGGCATCCTGGCCTATATCGGCAAGCAGCCCTGACATGGCCCGCCTTCTTTCCAGTCCCCGCCCCAGACCTAACGCACAGCGCGCGTCCGCTCCGGCGGACGCGCGCTGAATAGGTTTTCAGGCCCGCAGAGACCCGTTCACCCCTGGGCAGCGCCCAGCTTCTTCAAAGCCTTCAGGGTGTCGTCCAGGTTCTCCTTGTGCCAGTTTTTAAAGTAGCCGGCATATATGCTGGCGTAGATGCCGGAACTCCGCAGGTCACTCAGCTCTGCCTGCTGGGTGGTCAAACGGATGGTGTCCGACCCGGTGCGGATGGTAATGACTGTGTTAAGCATAGCGTCTTCCAGTTCCACCGACTGGATGTCTCCATAGGGAAGGACCAGGGATACGTCCTTGCGCAGGTTGCCCCATGTGGTGTTGAAGGGGAGCAGGACGATCTCGTGTTCACACATCTGGAGAACATAAAATTCCGAGTTAAAAAACGCCGCAAACTGTTCACTCAGGTTTGCCGGGGCGTATTTGACGATGATGCAGCGGTCCTCCAGGGGCTCATATCCGGCCTCCTGGACGAATTTCTGGACCTCTTTTGACATGGTATATACCTCCAAATCGTTCTCGCTCAAGTTTGGCGCAGGCAGGCGGGAGCCCTTCATGTTCTGCTGTATGTTCCGGATTTGTTCAGTTGATGGGGGTGACGATGGGCTTGCCGTCCGCGTTCACCAGCACGGTCATCCCCGTGCCGCTTGCCTTATTGTGAGAACCCAGCACATAATTCACGCCGGTCTCCGTATCCACGAGGATCTTCGCCACATTCACAATGCCCTGGTTATAGACCTCCACAAAGCGCTCCTTTGCCATTGCGTTTCCCTCCTTTCTCATCCCGCCTGTCTGCGAAAGGAAGCATACCACGCTCCCGGCCCGCTGTGGGAGTTATTTCCTGAACGGACAAAATTTTTCCTGAACGGCAAAAAACTGGGGAGAGGCCTCACGGGCCTCCCCCCAGTTTCTTTTTCAGCTCCGCCTTCCCGGCCCGGGACAGCAGGCACTCCCGGCCCCCCACCCGGACCCGGTTTTCCCTACAGTCCACCGACTCAATTTTATCCCAGGCCGCCAGATAGGCCCGGTGGACCCGGACAAAGCGGCCGGCCAGCTCCTGCTCCAGCTCGTTCAGACTGCCCACGAAGTCCAGACGGCTACTGGCCGTGTGGAGAAATACGTGGTGGGCTTTGGGGGCAGTCTCGAAAAACAAGATGTCGGCCAGGGGGACGTGGCGGGTCTCATCCCCAGTCCGCAGGGAGAACACCTCCGCCGGGTCGTGACGCTCGTCCAAAAGCCGGGCATGGACGGCCTCCAGGCACCGGGCGGCGGCGGAGCCGGTTTGCTCCCCCTCCTTTACGATGTAGTCAAAGGCCTCCAAATGGTACTGGAAGGTCTTCCAGGCCAGGTCGCCATAGCTGGTGATGTAGACCAGCGTGCCGTGGGGGTCCCGCCGCCGCAGCTCCCGGCCCAGCTTGAAGCCATCCCAGTCTCCGTCCCGCAAATCCACGTCCAGGAAGTAGATGTTCCGGCGGCTGTCCCCCACCGCGTCCAGCAGGGCCTGGGCGGCGGAGGCGGCATGGGCCACCACCATATCGTAATTCTCCACGAGGATTTTCCACTCCAGGGCGATTTTGAGCTGGTGGAGCACGGCCTCCTCGTCGTCACACAGGTAAATACGGATCATGCGCGCCCTCCCGTGGTCAGCTCCTGGACAAACACGCCGTCCGCCCAGCTGGTGGAGGCGGAGGCGCTGGAGTGCCCCTCCAAAATCCGCTGGTAGCCGGGCAGGCCCAGCCCCCGCCCCTCCCCCTTGGTGGAGCCGCCCTCCGCCCAAATCTGCTCGGGGTCAATGGTCCCGGCGTAGGGGTTGGATACCCGCAGAAACAGCCCCTCCCCCTGGGCCAGCAGCACGATCTCCACCCAGGGCGTCCCGGTGTCCAGGGCGGCCTCGGCGGCGTTGTCCAGCAGGATGCCCAGGCAGCGGGTGAAGTCCCACACGTCCATTCCCACCGTCTCCACGGGGTAGAGCGCCTCCAGGCGGCAGTCCACCCCCTGCGCCCCCATGGCCGCCAGCTTGGACAGCAGCAGGCTGCGTACCTGGGGCACGCGCACATTGCCAATCTGGGTGGAGGCCCGGATCTTCTCCCCGATGCGCCGGTCGAAGCCCGCGTCCAGCTGGGACAAAGCGGCGCGCAGCTCGTCCAGCTCCCCCTCGTCTGCCTGCTGGGACAGCCCGGCCAGCAGGTTTTTGTAGTCGTGGCGGAAGGAGCGCACCTCTCGGCGGATGTCCTCCAGGTCCCGCTCGTAGAGCTGCTGCTGGGCGATGACATCCCGCTGGGCCTCCATTTTCCGGGCGGCGTCCAGCCGCTGGGACAGGTAAATGACCAGCCCCACCGCCAGCCCCGCCATCACCAGCACAAGCGCGTAGTAGGGAACCAGATATTCCGGCTGGATTCCGTCCTGTAAAAGAGAGAATGCCTCCATAGCCGCCTCCAGGCCAAAGAAGAACAGGGCCATGCGGCGCTGGACGGAGCTGTCCTCCAGCAGAAGGCGGAACCAGCGCCCGAAGCGGAGCCGGTGCAGCAGCGCGGCGGAGACCAGCGCCACAGCGCCATAGACGGCGATCAACGCCGCGTACGGGATCTCGCTGTCCAGAAGCAATATCTGGGCCAGGCCGGACGCGGCCACCTGGAACATGCCCGCCATGCATGCGGCGGCAAAGGCATACCAGAACCCGATCCGCCACGCCCACCGGATCCACAGGGTGCACATCAGCAGGATGGCACAGGAGAACGCGCAGTAGCGGGCCACATAGTAGTCGGGAAAGTACGCATACAAAGCCGCATCCAGCAGGGTGGCCAGCAGCGGGGAGAGCAGCAGGGCGGGCAGCTTTCTCACCACCCGCCGCCCCCGCATTCCCATAATCACAAACAGGTAGACCACCAGGACGGCATGGGAGATCAGGGAAAATGTAAATTGAAACAGATAATCCTCCAGTGTGAGCATGGTGGTTCCCCTCTTCCCAAAAGCATCTCAGGCGGCAAAGCCGCGTCAGCGGATAAAAACGGGAGACACCGTATGGTCTCTCCCGTTCCTTTAACCGGCTCTTAGAAGCTGTGCCAATCGCCTCAGCACACATCCTTGGCGATTGGCGCAGCCTTTTATTTCGAGGCCCAGCTGCCGGTGGCGGCGGCGGTGAGGTAGGCGTTGATAAACCCGTCCAGGTCGCCGTCCATCACCCCGTTGACGTTGGAGGTCTCGAAGGCGGTGCGGTTGTCCTTCACCAGCTGGTAGGGCATGAACACGTAGGAGCGGATCTGGCTGCCCCACTCAATCTTGAGCTGCACGCCCTTGATGTCGGAGATCTTGTCCAAATGCTCCTGCTCCTTGATCTGCATCAGCTTGGAGCGCAGCATCTTCATACAGGTTTCCTCGTTCTGGAACTGGGAGCGCTCGGTCTGGCAGGACACCACGATGCCGGTGGGCTTGTGGATCAGCCGGACGGCGGAGGAGGTCTTGTTGATGTGCTGGCCGCCGGCCCCGGAGGAGCGGTACACCTGCCGCTCGATGTCCTCATCCCGTATGTCCACCTCCACGCTGTCGTCCAGCTCGGGCATCACCTCCACGGCGGCGAAGGAGGTCTGCCGCCGGGCGTTGGCGTCGAAGGGGGAGATTCGCACCAGCCGGTGGACGCCGTGCTCGCTCTTCAAATAGCCGTAGGCGTTGTCCCCCTCGATGCGGATGGCGGCGGACTTGATGCCCGCCTCGTCCCCGTCCTGGTAGTCCAGCACGGAGTAGGAGAAGCCATGGCGCTCCGCCCAGCGGGTGTACATGCGGTAGAGCATCTGGGCCCAGTCCTGGGCCTCGGTGCCCCCCGCCCCCGCCTGGAGGGAGACGATGGCGGTGGAGCCGTCATACTCCCCGGACAACAGGGTGGACAGCCGGGCGGTCTCCATCTCCTTCACCAGGGCGTCGAAGCCCGCCTCCACCTCGGGGATGAGGGACTCGTCCTCCTCCTCGTTGCCCATCTCGCACAGGGTCATCAGATCGTCCCACGCGCCCTCCCGCTTGGCCTGGGCGCTCACCTTGTCCTCCAGGTTGCTGATCCGCTTCTGCACCTTCCGGGCCTTCTCCACATTGTCCCAGAAGCCGTCGGCGGCGGATTGGGCGTGGAGCTCGTCCAGCTCCCGCCGGGCGCTGTCCAGGTCCAGGGCCTGCCCCAGCTTATCCAGGTCGGGCTTCAGATTGTTGAGCTTCACCCGGTATTCGTCAAATTGAAGCATCGCTTGTTTCATCCTTCCACGGCTTCTGCCGCTATTTTCCGTATCATTATATAGAACCCAGCCCCAATTGTAAAGGGGGAAACGCAAAAACCGCCGCAACCCCGGCGTGCGGGGTCACGGCGGCCTATCGCTGGCTGACGAGAGGCCCGTTCTGATCCCAGAAGATCAGGTCATCCACATCCTGCTGCGCCGGCTCGGCGCTGCCCGCTGCGTGCTTCTCTTTCACTGTTCATCGCTCCTTTCTCTATGCGGCTCCCTGGGCGCTGCTTGAACATGGACGCTGTGCCCAGCGGCGAGGGATTTTCCCGTATGGCGGAAAACGACCCGCCGTGGGTACGCCGGCCATGTTCAAGCAAGCCTCAGCCCATACAAGCCAGTATATGCACCTTGGCGTGCAATGACGACTAAAACTTTTGTCAAACCCTGGCGCTTTCAAAAAGCCGCGCCGGAAAAGGCCCTGCCTTTTCCGGCGCGGAGATCTGGTTGATCAGCTTCGCTCCACGGAGCCCTTTGCCTGGGAGGGAATGGGGCCATCCCTCTGCGGGGCCTCCCCAGGCTCCTCCGCGGCGGCCCGGCGGCGCAGCGCCCGCCCCGCCGCCAGCACCCCCCCCGTGGCCAGCAGCACCAGGTAGCAGTTCAGCGTCCGGCTGAGAATCATGGCGGGGGCCACCAGCGTCTGGCCGTAGATCAGCACAAAGCCCCGGAGGAACACCCCCTCCGCCGCCCCGGCGGAGCCGGGCAGGGGCAGGTAGCCCACGGCGATGGAGCACAGGGCCTGGAGGGCCATGATCTCCCACAGGGAGAAGCCGGACAGGCCGAAGGCCCGGTAGACCACGTAGGGCATGGCATAGGAGCAGGCCAGCTGGACCATGCTCAGCCCCACCACCTGGGCCAGCAGCCCCGGCGAGCGGCGGATGAGCTGGGCCCCCCGGCGGTACTCGGCCAAATGGGCGTCCGCCCTCTCCTCCAGCCCGGCCCGGTCCAGGGCGGGCCAGAGCCTCGCGCCCAGGGCGATGCAGCCGTGGAGCAGCCGCCGGGCCGGCCCGGGCAGGAAAAGGAACAGGAACATGGCCACGTCCAGCAGGGCGAATACCGCCAGCCCCAGCCCCAGCAGCAGCCCCACCTGGCCCCCCAGCCGCTCGGTGAGCCCGCCGGCGGTGAGCAGGGCGAACACGCCCCAGGCCATGGCGGCGGTGTTGTAGCCGATGGTGACCAGCAGCATGTCCAGGGCGCCGGAGGCGGCGGGGGTGCCGTCCCGGCGCATGGCCACGATCTGGGCGGGCTGGCCGCCGGTGGCGGAGGGGGTGATGGTGCTGAAGAAGAAGCCCACGCTGGAATAGTAGGCGCACCGGCGGAAGGGCTGGGGACAGCCCAGGGAGCGCAGGATGGTGTGGGTGGCCGCCGCCTCGCAGCACAAAAACGCCCCCATCAGCGGCAGGCCCAGCAGCAGCACCCAGCCGTTGGCGCTGAGCAGCGCGGCGGCCAGCTGGCCGGGGGTCTGCTCCTTCAAAATGGTGTGCACGGTCCAGGCCAGCAGGGCCAGCACCGCCCCCACGCACAGCAGATTTTTAACCTTGTCCTTCATAGCGTCCCCCTGATTGAACCTATTTTCTGCCCTGGGACAGCGCTCACGCGCTGACGCGGCTCTCCGCCGCCAGGGCCTGCACCACCGCGCACACCGCCCGCCGGGTCAGGCTGGCCGCCATGTCGTCCATGGCCGCCTCCATGCTGTCCAGCATCCGGGCGTCGCCGATGGTCTCCCGGATGGCGGCCAGGCAGGCGCTCTCCTCCTTGGCGGCAATGCGGGCCATGCCTCGGCGCACCAGGAAGTTGGCGTTCTCCTGCTCCTGCTTCAAAAAGGGCTGCCAGGCCAGAATGGGCAGCCGGGCTGCGATGGCCTCAAAGCAGGTGATTCCCCCGGGCTTGGACAGCATCAGATGGGCCCGGGCCATGTATTTGTCCACCTGGGTGGTGAAGGGGACGGCCTCTATATTCTCATATTTGCCGTTGAGGCGCTGGAACAGCTTGTCGTTGCGCCCGGTGAGGATGGTGGTGCGCACCCCGGGCAGGGCGTTGAGCGCCTGATAGAAGGAGTCCCGCCGGGGCATCAGCCCCAGCCCGCCGCCCATGATGAGCAGCTCCCGCCGCTGGGAATGGTCCTTGCGGGCGGGCTGGAACCGCCCGCTGACGGGGATCCCGGACACCACAACGGTGTCCGGGTCGGCGCCCTTGGCGATGAAGCCCTGCCGGACGGATTCCTCCGCCACCATGTAGCAGTCGGTGCCGGGGTGGAGCCACTCGCTGTGGCAGGTCACGTCGGTGACGCAGGTGACCAGGGGGATGTCGGAGGGCCCCTCCAGCTTGTACCGGGCCATGGCCGCGGAGCAGATGGGGTGGGTGGACACCACCACGTCGGGCCCGTACTCGTCCAGCAGGCGGTCCAGGCCGTCCAGCAGGTCGTCCCCCCGGCCGTCGCCGGAGTCGTTGGCGGTGAGGTCGTGGTAGAGGTTATAGAAAACGCCGCCATAGGTCACCAGCACGTTGAACCACCAGTACATGGCCCCCGCCCGCTCGGGCAGGGCGTATTCAAACAGGTCCACCACCTCCGCCCGGTGCCCGTCCAGGCTGAGCTGCTCCTGGAGCGCCCGGGCGGCGGACAAGTGGCCCATGCCAAATTTTCCCGTCAGAATCAAGATATTCACGAAGGTACCTCCTCGCGTCGGACAAGCCGGGCTCTCCCGGCTCCGCTGTGCCGCCCCCAGACGCCGGGCTGGCGCCGGGAGCCCAATGCCGTATACGGCTCTGCCATTTGATGAGCCCATTATAGAGGACAAATCTTCAGTTTCAAGACAGATACTCCTTAGATTTTGATGGGGTTTTCCTTAAGATATCTTTAAGCGCCCCAGACACAGAGCTCCCCCGGCGCTGACGCGCCGGGGGAGCCGCAGCTTAGAACCTGTATTCACGGCCGAGGATGCCGGCTGGCCGAGGGATTTTCCCGTCAGGCAAGGCGAATTTTCGCCGGAATACTTTGTGTATTGCAAGAAAATTCAACGCAGCATGGCGGAAAAAGACCCACCCAGACGGCGTTTGAGGTTGTGAATACAGGTTCTTACAGCGCCCGGAGCATGGCCGGGCCCTTTTTCACCAGAATCAGGGTACACACCGCCGCCAGCACTGCCAGCAGCGCCAGCGGCAGGGCCATAGCCAGCGCCGGGCTCGCCATGCCGCCCACCCAGTACAGCAGGGCGCACAGCCCCAGCACCGCCATGGGCACAAACATCCCCAGCATCACCGCCATGGACTGCTTGACCACCACCGTCTCGTTCACCGCGTCCAGCTTGGGGAAGGCCAGCCCGACGAGCATCCCGAACACGGCGTGGGCCAGGTCGAACAGGAGCACCGCCGCCAGCAGCGCCGCTCCCTCCAGGGGGGGCAGCTCCAGGGCGATGGTGAGGCACACCCCGGCAATCACCGTACAGGGTATGCTGAACAGCAGCTCGAAGCCGGTTTTCAGCCCCAGCAGCTCCCGCTCCCCCACCGGGGCCTCCCGGAGGATCCACAGATATTTGCCCTCCAGGCTGATGGACGGCGCGGCAATGGCGGTCATGGACAGGCAGAACCCCATCATCAGCGCCGCCAGGGGCATCAGGGGGAAGCCCTCCAGCATCCCCAGATACATCCGCAGGTCGCTGCGCATCACCAGCGCCGCCACCCCCATGGCCACCAGCATCATCAGGCCGATGCACGAGTTCCAGAAGTACATGGGGATGCCGAACAGCCGCCGCAGCTCCATGCGCAGCAGGGCCTTTTTCTGCCCCGCCGCAGACTGGGCGGACAGCTTGTAGTCGTTCCTGGCGGACCGGGCGGCAAAGGCAGTCACCGCCTTGCGGTACACCTTGCCCAGCCCAAACACCATCAGGGCGAAAGGAATGGCGCAGCACAGGGCGAACAGCAGCAGCGCCGTCCAGTCCCCCATGATCCCGTCCGCCATCCACAGCATGGGGGCGGCCCAGCTCAGGGACTCCTTCACCCCCATGGCGTCGGCGGCCAGCCCCTCCAGCATCCCGTTGAGGTTGAAGGCGAACCAGAACACCAGGACCATGTAAAGCGCCATGACAATGTTCTGCCCAATCACGCCCCCTTTTGCCAGCTTGGCGGACACGAACGCCACCAGGGCCCCCATCAGCACGGACAGCGCCGTGTCCAGCAGGGGCAGGGCCAGCACCGCCACCAGCAGCCGCACCCAGAACATCAGGCTGTGCCCCACGTCCCCCTGGGTCATAAAGGCGCACACCGCCCCGGCGGGCGCCAGGATGAAGAGGGAGAACAGCAGGTTTTCCAGGTAGATAGCCGTCACCCGGCTGGCCATCAGCGCGGTGGAGGACACGGGCATGGACAGCAGCAGGTCGTTGTCCTTCCCGCCGAACACCACGCCCTTGGCGGCAAAGGCGGTGAAGATCATCCCGCCCACCAGGGCGGCCATCCCCATGAAGATGAATACCAGCACCTCCATGTGGACAGGGGCCAGCACCTGCATCAGCATGGAGCTGTACAGCCCGGACAGATACAGGCCCAGGCCGGCGATGAGCAGGATGGCCCCGATGCCGGTGGCCGCCTTCTTCCGGTTCTTCCGGCCCATGCCGGAGGAGGACAGCAGCATGGACTTGACGCTGACCTTCAGCAAGGCGAAGAACTTTTTCATTTGTCTCCCTCCAGCTCCAGGAACACGTCCTCCAGGGAGGAATCGCCCACCAGCTCATCGGTGGGGCCGCACTTCACCAGCCGCCCGTCCTTGATGATGGCGATCTGGTGGCACAGCTTTTCCGCCACCTCCAGCACGTGGGTGGAGAAGAACACCGCCGAGCCGCCCCGGCACAGGTCGGCTAAGTACCCCTTCATGATGTGGGAGGCGGCGGGGTCCAGCCCCACGAAGGGCTCGTCCAGAATCAGCAGCCTGGGGCGACGGATGAAGGCGGAGATGAGGGCCAGCTTCTGCCGCATTCCATGGGAGTAGCTGCCGATGGGGGAGCCCAGATTGCCGGTGAGCTCAAAGGCGTCGCCGAACTTGCCGATGTCCGCCGTCCTCTGGTCCGCCGGGATGTCGTACAGGTCGGCGATGAAGTTCAGGTAGTCGATGCCCTTCATAAACTCGTACAGGTCCGGGTTGTCGGGCAGGAAGGCGGTGACCCGCTTGGCCCCCACCGGGTCCTTTTTCACGTCGTGGCCGTCGATGGTGATGGTCCCCTCGGTGAAGTCCATCACCCCCGCCACCGCCCGGAGGGTGGTGGTCTTGCCCGCCCCGTTGTGGCCGATGAAGCCGTAGATCTCGCCGGGGCGGACATGGAGGTTCAGGTCGTCCACCGCCTTTTTGCCGCCGGGGTAGGTTTTGGAATAGTGTTCGATGCGAAGCATAAATATCACTCCTTGTGTTCTGTCTGTCCTTGCCAATGTCATAAAGTATACATTTTAATAGTGCAGATGGAGGGGGTGGCGGAGGCCGGATTTTGCGAAAAAACTATTGCAATGGGCAGAATTTTGTGGTATTCTGTCTTGGCTGGCTGAACTATCAAAAGGTATACCTTTTGATAGTTCAGCCTTTTGTCTGCCCCCGCAGGTCTTCGCCGGCGGAGGGCTTATTTATACCGAACCGCCGTACCGTACACGGTGATCTCCGCCGCCCCCTGCATGATGGACGCCGAGGCGTAGCGGATGTTCACCACCGCGTCCGCCTCCAGGGCCTCCGCCTCGTCCACCATCCGCTTGGTGGCCAGCTGGCGGGCCTCGGTGAGCATATCGGTGTAGCTCTCGATCTCCCCGCCCACAAAGGTTTTCATCCCCGCCATAAAGTCCTTGCCCAGGCTCTTGCACTGGACCACCGAGCCCTTCACTAGGGCCAGCGCCTCGATCTCCCTGCCGGGGATGTGGTCAATATTGAGCAGCAGCATCCTCTTCTCCTCCTCTGATCTGCTTGATGCGCTGGTACAGCGCCGCCAGCACCCCGATGATCATCACCGCCGGAATGGCCGCGATGGCGATAATCACCCCGATGGGGGGCGCCTCCTCCGGCGAGACGGTGAAGCCCCACACCACCAGCGCGATCAGGGCCCCCATCAGCACCAGAATCAGCACCGCCGCGCCGATGGGGCTGACATACCGGGTCAGCTTATCCTGCTTGCCCACGTTCATAAACTTTGTTCCCTCCTGTTCCTGCCGCTCCATGCTCTCCAGCACCCTGTCGGCGTCCAGCGCGTCCAGCTGGCTGCGGCTGTCCTTGATCTGGGCGCACACGCCCTGGGCCGCCGCCAGATTGGCCTGCCTGCGCTGGAGCTGGATCATGTGCCGCCCCATGGCGTCCTCCAGGGTCAGCGACCCGGACCTCAAAAGGCGGATCTCCTCGATGGGCACGTCCAGCATTCGCAGCAGCTTAATTTTTTTCAGCCACACCACATCGGCGTCGCTGTAATCCCGGTAGCCGTTCTCGTTGTTGCGCCCGGGGGTGAGCAGCCCCTCCTTTTCATAGAAGCGGATATTGCCTTTGGTGATGCCCACCAGCTGCTCCACCTGATTGATCTTCATCGTTTTCCCTCCCTACTGGAGCTATCCTACACCTTCCACAAGGTAGAAAGTCAAGGGGTTTTACGAAATCTTAATGAAAAAAGGAGCGGCTGGGCCGCCCCTTTTTCCCGTCGCAAACCTTATACCCCCTGCAAAGCCTGCCCCAGGTCGGCGATCAGGTCACCCAGGTCCTCGATGCCCACCGACAGGCGCACCAGGTCGGGGGACACCCCGGCGGCGGCCAGCTCGGCGTCGTTCATCTGCCGGTGGGTGGCGGAGGCGGGGTGGAGGACGCAGGTTTTGGCGTCGGCCACATGGGTGGCGATGGAGGCCAGCTTGAGCCCCGCCATGAAGCGCTCGGCGGCGGGCCGGCCCCCCTTCACCCCAAAGGACACCACCCCGCAGCAGCCCTGGGGCAGGTACTTTTGGGCCAGCGCGTGGTACTTGTCCCCGGGCAGGCCGGCGTACCGCACCCAGGCCGCCTTCTCGTGCTTCTGGAGATATTCCGCCACCCCCTGGGCGTTGGCGCAGTGCCGGGCCATCCGCAGGGGAAGGGTCTCCATCCCCATGCCCAGCAGCCAGGCGTTCATGGGGGCGGGGGTGGCGCCGAAGTCCCGCATGAGCTGGACCACCGCCTTGGTGATATAGGCCCCCTCCAGTCCAAACCGCTCCGTGTAGGTCACCCCGTGGTAGCTGTCGTCCGGGGTGGTGAGGCCGGGGTACTTGTCCTTGTGGGCGTTCCAGTCGAATTTCCCGGAGTCCACAATGGCCCCGCCCACGGCGGCGGCGTGGCCGTCCAGGTACTTGGTGGTGGAGTGGGTGACAATGTCCGCCCCCCACTGGAAGGGCCGGCACAGGGCCGGGGTGGCGAAGGTGTTGTCCACAATCAGCGGCACCCCGTGGGCGTGGGCGGCACGGGCGAACTTCTCAATGTCCAGCACCGTCAGGGCGGGGTTGGCGATGGTCTCGCCGAACAGGGCACGGGTGTTGGGCCGGAAGGCGGCGTTGAGCTCCTCCTCGGAGCAGTCCGGGTCCACAAAGGTGAACTCGATTCCCATCCGCCTCATGGTGACGGCAAACAGGTTGTAGGTGCCGCCGTAAATGGTGGAGGAGGCCACGACGTGGTCCCCGGCGGAGGCGATGTTGAACACGGCGAAGAAGTTGGCCGCCTGCCCCGAGGAGAGCAGCATGGCGGCGCTTCCCCCCTCCAGGGCGCACAGCCGGGCGGCCACCGCGTCGCTGGTGGGGTTTTGCAGCCGGGTGTAGAAATAGCCCGACGCCTCCAGATCGAACAGCTTTCCCATGTCCGCGCTGGTCTCATAGCGGAAGGTGGTGGACTGGACGATGGGGATATTGCGGGGCTCCCCGTTGCCGGGGCGGTAGCCTGCGTGGAGGCAGCTGGTATCAAAATTCATGGATGGATCGTCCTTTCTATATGATCATCCCCGGCCCTGACGGGCCGGACGGATTTCCTCTATGGGTTGGGGGACGCGCCCCCCGGCGGGCTCTCGCCGCCAAATTCCCCGGCGGGCTCGCCCTCAATGAACAGCTGGACCCGGTCCACCGCGTCCAGGCTGCACAGCGTCTCCGCCACGGAGCGGACCGCCAGCTCCCGCTCGCCTGGGCTCAGGTCCAGCAGACGGCCGGACAGGTCTGCGCAGCACACCCTGTCGTCCATCCAGACCGCGCGCACCGTCAGGTCCACCGGCAGCAGCGGCAGCAGGCCCCGGTCCTCCGGGCCGGCGATGAGGGCGGCCAGCACCGCCTTGGCGGGGACGCTGCCCTCCGTCAGCCGGAACTTGCGCAGCTCAAAGCCCAGGGAGTCTCCGCCCTCCCGGCGGAAGTACAGCGCGGCGGTGACCTCCACCGGCGTCTCCTCCGTCCCGGAGAACAGCACGTCCTCCGGGTAGAGCACCTGCCGGTCCCGGTAGCTCTGCCCGCCGCCGTTGACGGTGATCCGCACCCCGTCCACCCCCGCCAGCTGGCTGAGGGTGAGGGTGACGCAGTAGTCCGTCAGGGTCAGGTTCACCCCCACCAGCTCCGCGTAGGCGGCGGACAGCTCCACGCTGACCACCCGGTTCTCCATGGACCAGCTGAGCACCCGGGTCCCCGGGGGGATGAGGCTGGTCAGCTCCGCCGCCTCCGCCGGGGGGCCCGCCAGCAGGGCGGCCAGCAGCCCGGAAATGGTCTGGCCCTCCCCCTGGTAGGGGCAGGTGCCCAGCGCGGCGGACACCTCTCCCAGGGCGGGGTTCACCGGAAACCACAGCCGCAGCCCCTCCTCCTCCTGCCGTCCGGCGGAGCAGCCCAGGGCCAGCCCCAGCAGCGCCCCGGCCAGCAGCAGGGCGGCCATCCGTTTTCTCATGGCTTCTCCCCCTCCTTCAGGGCGGGAAACTCCGCCTCAAACCGGGTCCCCCGGCGGTTGGGATTGGGCCCCGCGGTGATGTCTCCGCCGTGCACCCGGGCGGTGTCCCGGGCGATGGACAGGCCCAGGCCGGTGCCCCCCGCCGCCCGGGACCGGGCCTTGTCCACCCGGTAAAAGCGCTCGAAAATCTTGGGCATGTCCTCCTCCGGGATGCCCAGCCCTGTGTCGGTGACGGTGAGGACCACCTTGTCCTCCCGGCGGAACACCTCCACCTCCACCTGCCCCCCGGGCAGGTTGTACTTCACCGCGTTCTCCATCAGGTTGAACGCCACCTGGTAGATATCGTCCTCTGTGGCCAGCAGGGCGCAGGCGGGCTCCACCCGGAGCTTCAGCTCCACCTGGGCCGTCCGGGCCAGGGGGGTGAGCAGATGGGCCACCTTGCCCGCCACCGCCCCCAGCTCCACCGGCTCCGCGGGCCGCTCCTCCCCCGCGTCCAGCCGGGTAAGGGCCAGCAGGTGCTCGCTGATGCGGGTGAGGCGGTCCGCCTCCTCCCCGATGTCGGCCACGAACTCCCGCACGGTGTCCATATCCACCGAGTCGTTCTGCAAAATGGAGTCGGTGAGCAGCCGGATGGAGGCCAGCGGAGTCTTGAGCTCGTGGGAGGCGTCGGACACGAACCGCCGCCGGGCCTCCTCCGTGGTCTGGAGGCGGTGGGTGAGCTGGTTGAACTCGTCGGCCAGCTGGGCCATCTCGTCCTTTCCCAGGGACTCCACCCGGTGGCTGTACTCCCCCTCCCGCACCCGGCGGATGGCGGAGAGCAGGCGCACGGTGTTCCGGGTCAGCGTCTTGGACAGCAGCAGCACCAGCACCAGGGCCACCACGCAGATCACAATGGAGATGTAGCGCAGGTTGGCCACGATGGACAGCAGCACCTGGGCCTGCTCGGCGTCGTGCTCATAGAGGTACACCGCCCCCAGCGTCATGCCGTGGTACATCACCGGCACCGCCGCCCGGGTGAGGATGGCCCCATCCCGGTACTCGCAGCGGGAGGCGTCGTGCCCCCGCAGGGCCGCCGCCACCTCCCCCATGAGGGCCCAGTCCCCCAGCCGGTTGTCCAGGGTGGAGCTGTCGTACAGGATGCGGGCGGAGGCGTCCGTCACCAGCACCCGGGTGCCCTGGGCCTCCTCCAGCAGGGCCATGGTCTGCTCCACCCCCTCCCGGGTGAGGGTCTCGGACACCGACAGCGTGGAGCCGATGACCAGGGCCTGCCGGGTCAGGGTGCTCTGCTTGGAGGTGAACACCATGTTCTCCGCCATAAGCACGGGGTAGGTGTTCATCACGATGAGGATGGCCGCCACCACCAGCAGGTAGGTCAGGGCGTACTTGGCCTGGATGCTGCGGAAAAAGGGGACGCGCCCCTCCCGCTGCTTTGCCGTTGTCATGGACACCCCTCCTTGATTGATCACATTCACGCGCCGCCCCACCCAAATGGGGCCCCTGCAAAGCCGTCCTTCAGGCTTGTGGAGAGAGGAGGGGCAGCGGAGCGGTCGAACCTTCGCCACAGGCGGAAGCGGGCGAGCAAGCAAGCGAAGTTTAGAACCTGTATTCGCAACCTCAATTCACCATCTGACCGGGCCTTTTCCCGTCATGCGGCGTTGAATTTTCTTGAAATAAACACAATTATCCCTGCGAAAATTCGCCTTGCCTGACGGGAAAATCCCTCGGCCATCCGGCGATTTCGGCTGTGAATGCAGGTTCTTACCCCGACGACGACGCGCTATTTGCCAGATAGTACCCCACGCCCCACTTGGTCAAAATGTGCTCCGGGTTGGCGGGGTCGGGCTCCAGCTTCTCCCGCAGGCGGCGGATGTGCACGTCCACCGTGCGGAACTCCCCGATGTACTCATACCCCCACACCAGGTTGAGCAGGTTCTCCCGGCTGTACACCCGCCCCGGGTTCTGCATCAGCAGCACCATCAGGTCAAACTCCTTGGCGGTGAGCTCCACCGGCTCCCCGTCCCGCCAGGCCGCCCGCTCCGCCAGGTCCAGGATGATGGCCCCCTGGGTCAGGCGGTCGGCCTCCCGCTGCTGCTGGGCGGCGGCCCCCGCCCGGCGCAGCAGCGCCCGGATGCGGGCCTTCAGCTCCAGAATGTTGAAGGGCTTGGTGATGTAGTCGTCCGCCCCGCACTCAAAGCCGATGATCTTGTCCGCGTCCTCCCCCTTGGCCGTGAGCATGATGATGGGCACGTTGGAGAACTCCCGAATCTTCATGCAGGCCTGGAGGCCGTCGATTTTGGGCATCATCAGGTCCAGGATGATGAGGTCGAACTGGCCCATGCGGGCCTTGTCCACCGCCTCCTCCCCGTCGGAGCCCGTCTCCACCTGATAGCCCTCGTTTTCCAAATTAAACTTGATGCCCTTTACCATGACCCGCTCGTCGTCAACCACCAAAATCTTCGGCATCTTGATCCCCTCCTGTGGTAATCCGATCCAAAATATGCTCCAAAATCCCCTCGCCAATGCCCCGCACCCGGATCAGATCCTCCGGATAGCGGTAGGGGCCGTTTTTCTCCCGGTCCTCCAAAATGGCCTGGGCCCGGACCTCCCCGATGCCGGGCAGGGACATCAGCTCCTCCAGCCCGGCGGCGTTGATGTCCACCGCGCCCGCCGTGTCCGCCGCCGCCGGCAGCGTCCGGGGCAGCGGGTCCAGCGGGACCGCCCCCGCCCACTCCAGGGCCAGACACAGCAGCATGGCCGCCCCCGCCGCCAGAACCGCGGCCAGCGCCCGGCGGTCTCCCCCGGTCAGCCTCACACGCCCCGCCTCCCCATCCAGAAAGCCTATTTTCCCCAGTTGCGCAGGAAAAAACTTTCTGATATAATTATGGTATCTTCCAGTCCGTTCCCTTCCGCCTCCGGCGGTCAGGCCTTATTATAACACAGATAACGGGAGATTCCTATGAAAAAATATCGTTTTCTTTCTCTGTTTTTGGCCGGGCTCATGGCCCTGGCCCTCACCGCCCCCGCCCGGGCGCTGGACGACCCCCAGCCCAACTGCCGCGCCGCCATCATCGTGGACGGGGACAACGGCGAGGTGCTCTACGATTTCAACGCCCGCCAGCGGATGTACCCCGCCTCCATCACCAAGATCATGACCTCCCTGGTGGTGCTGGACGCGGTGGCGGCGGGGGAGCTCTCCCTGGACACCATGGTCACCGCCTCCCCCCAGGCGGTGGACCTGCCCTGGGACAGCTCCACCGCGGGCATCAAGGCCGGGGAGATCCTGTCGGTGCTGGACCTGCTGTACTGCGACCTGCTGCCCTCGGGCAACGAGGCGTGCAACATCCTGTCGGAGGCGGTGGCGGGCACCTCGGCGGAGTTTGTGGCCCGGATGAACGAAAAGGCGGCCCAGCTGGGCATGGCGGACACCCACTTTATGAACCCCCACGGCCTCCACGACCCGGAGCACTACACCACCGCCTATGACATCTACCTCATGGCCAGCGCCGCCATGGAGAACGAGACCTTCCGCGCCATCGTGCGCACCCCCTCCCACAACCTCCCCGCCACCAACCTCCAGGAGGCTCGGACCATCTACTCCTCCAACGGCCTGCTCAGCAGCTTCTACGCCATCGGCTATACATACTCCAAGGCCATCGGCATCAAGACGGGCAACACCGGCGAGGCGGGCCGCTGCCTGGCCTCCGCCGCCGTGGACGAGCTGGGCCGCACCTTCTACTGCGTGGTGCTGGGCACCCAGGACACCGTGGACGAAAACGGACGCCACTTCTGGTCCTTCTCCGAGACCAAGCGGCTGCTGGAATGGGCGTTCAACAACTTCCACCGCATCACTCTGCTGGATCAGGACACGGAGCACGTGCTGCGGGAGGTGCCCGTCACCCTGTCCGACGAGGCGGACTGCGTATTGGCCCAGCCGGTTGGCTCCATCCAGGCCACCATGCCGTCGGACTACGACCCCGCCCAGGCGGAGCTGTCCTTCCAGCTGCCCGAGTCCTTGGAGGCCCCCATCGCCGCCGGCGACAAGCTGGGCACGGTCACGCTGAAGTACGGCGGCGTGGAATACGGCACCCTGGACATGGTGGCCGCCTACGGGGTGGAGCGCTCCGAGTTCCTGTACACCGTCCAGCAGATTCAATACTACTGGTCCCAGTGGTGGGTAAAGGCGCTGACGGCTGCCGCGGCCGCCGGGGTGCTGGTGCTGATCTTTTTCGTGACGGTGGTTCTGCCCAAGCGAAGGGCCCGCCGGCGGTACAGCCGCTCGGGAAACGGCAGGCGCTCCGGCTCCAACTACCGGGGCAGGCGCTGATGTCGGATCTGGTCGATTTCTCCGCTATTTTGTTACATTTTTCCCGGAGTTCACAGTTTTTTTCACAACGTTCACACAATCTTCACAAAAGGTTCTCAAATCGTCCAACATTTCCCCGGGCGGGTCTGGTACTATAATCACGTCAGGTACAAAACCAGACAATCTCCTCCCTCTCTCTTTTCTCAAAAAATGAAAGCCCTCCGGCTTGCGCCGGGGGGCCTTTCATTTTGTCGGGACAATCCGCGCTCATCCGCTTCGCTGTCCCTCCTCTCCCCACAAAGCCATGAGACGGCTTTGCGGGGACCCCATTTGAAGTCCAACTGGGGCGCAGATACATTGGGAGCTATACCAGCTTTTCCTCCAGGTGCGCGGCCTTCAGGGCTTTATGGAGGGCCACCCCCAGGATGGGGGCGAAGATCACCGCCACAATGCCGTTGAAGAGGGAGGATGGCAGCTTGCCCAGGGTGGCGACCCACGCCGCGTCCGGGCTCAGGCCCTTCACCAGCAGGCCGTTGTAGACAAAGCACTTCACCATGTAGACGGCGATGTAGCTCACCGCGGCGGCGGCGCTGGCAACGGCCTCGTTGACGTAATTGCTCTTCCCCTTGAGCACCTTGAAGTAGACCGCCCCGGCCACCACGCCGTACAGCCCCTTGGTGAGGAAGGTGATGGGGGCCTCCATGATGCGCAGGGGGTCGAACAGGTCGAAGATGGCCGAGCCCATCCCCGCCGCCAGCCCGCCCCACCAGGGACCCAGCAGCAGCCCCGACAGGGCGCACATCACGTTGCCCAGGTGGAAGCGGTTGGTGCCCAGGGGTGAGGGAATCTGGATATCGGGGATCTTGGAGCCCACCGCCACCAGGGCCGCCATGGCCGCCGCCATGCACAGCATGGTCAGGGTCCGCCTGCGTTTTGATTCGTTCATCGCTGACAACTCCTTCCGGGGCCTTGACGGCCCCTGGTTCTGGTGCTATTATATGTAAAACTGACATGGTTTCCAGCTCCAGTTTTTATCTTTTTTATGGGGTCAGATTTTCTGTCCCCTGTGGAGGTGACTGCTGTGGACGCTTCCTTCCCCCTCCCCGTGTTCACCGAAAACGCCCCTCTGTATGACCAGCTATACCGCCACATCGCCGGGGCCATCCAGTCCGGGGCCCTGTCCCCCGGGGCCAGGCTGCCCTCCAAGCGGCGTATGTGCGCCCTGGCGGGGGTGAGCATGAGCACGGTGGAGACCGCCTATTCCCTGCTGGCGGCGGAGGGCTACGTGCTGGCAAAGCCCCGCAGCGGCTATGTGTGCGCCCGGCTGCTCCCCCCGGCCCCCGCCGCCCCGGCCTCCCTCCCGGCGGCCCCCCCGGACCCTCCCCGGTGGGCCTACGACTGCTCCACCTCGGCGGTGGACACCTCCGTCTTCCCCTTCTCCTCCTGGGCGCGGATCACCAAGGAGGCGGTGTATGAGAACCCCGGCCTTTTGCAGCGGGGCCACCCCCAGGGGGATCAGCCCCTGCGGGCCGCCCTGGCCCAGCTGCTCTCCCAGTACCGGGGGGTGCGGTGCACCCCGGAGCAGGTGGTGGTGGGGGCGGGGGCGGACTACCTGCTCTCTCTCCTGCTCCAGCTTCTGCCCGAGCAGCGGGCTGTGGCCCTGGAGGACCCGGGCTACCCCGCCGCCTACGCCGCCGCCGCCCTCCACGGGCGCCAGGCCGTCCCCATCCCGGTGGACGGCGAGGGGATGGACCGAACCGCCCTGGAGCGCTCCGGCGCGGGGCTGGCCTATGTCACCCCCTCCCACCAATTCCCCCTGGGTGTGACCATGCCGGCGGCCCGGCGCAGCCAGCTGCTCCACTGGGCGGCGGCCGCCCCGGGGCGCTTCCTCATCGAGGACGACTACGACAGCGAATTCCGCTGGTCCTCCCGGCCCATCCCCGCCGTGCAGGGGATGGACCGGGCGGGGCGGGTGGTGTACATGGGCACCTTCTCCCGGTCCATCGCCCCCGCCATCCGGGTGGCGTACATGATCCTACCCCCCGCCCTGCTGGAGCGCTTCCGCGCCACCTTCTCCCACGGGGCCTGCACCGTCTCCCGGTTTGAGCAGGAGAGCCTGCGCCGCTTCCTGGTCCAGGGGCTGTACGGGCGGCACCTGCGGCGCGCCGGCAATCTGTACCGCAAAAAGTGCGCCCTGTTCGCCGGGGCGCTGGCCGGCATCCCCGGCGCCGTCCTCTCCGGGGCGGACGCGGGGCTCCACTTTCTGCTCACCCTGCCCCGGTACTCTGAGGAGGAGCTGGTGGCCCGGGCGGCGGAGAAATCCATCCGGGTCCACCCCCTGAGCCGGTACTGCCACGCCCTCCCCCCCCAGCCGTCCACGGTGGTGCTGGGCTTCGCCGGGCTCACCGAGGGGGAGCTCGGGCGGGCGGCGGAACTGCTGAGAGAGGCGTGGGAGTAGAACCAATGTTTCACGTGAAACATTTTTCAAAAAAAGGGCTTGACTCTCCCGTTACGTCATGGGTTAGAGTATCCCCCGGAGGTGGACGAGATGCGATATTCCGTGAGCCAGGCGGCGCGGCTGGCCGGCGTCAGTGTGCGCACGCTGCGCTGGTACGATGAGATCGGACTGCTGAAGCCCTCTGAGGTCACCCCGGCTGGGTATCGCTTTTACGGCGATGAGGCCATGGCTGCGCTCCAGCAGATTTTGTTTTACCGGGAGCTGGGCGTACCCCTGGAGCAGATCGGGCGCATCCTGTCCTCCCCGGACCACCACCGGACCGAGGCGCTGAAAAAACACCGGACCCTTCTGCTGATGAAGCGGCGGCGGCTGGACGACATGCTTCGGCTGGTGGACGAGACGATTGGAGGGAACATCATGTATGACGAGAGACCCAAGCCCACCCAGGCCGACTGGGAGGCGGTGAAAAATCAGTACGCCCAGGAAGCGGCGGACCGCTGGGGCAACACCGAGGCCTTCCTGGAGAGCCGGGAGAAGCACAAGGATTACACCCCGGAAAAAGAGGCGCAGATCCGAACAGAGATGGAGGAGATCTTTGCCGCCTTCGGGGCCTGCGCCGACCCGGCGGGGGCGGAGGCCCAGGCCCTGGTGCGCCGCTGGCAGGAGCACATCACAAAGTACCACTACCACTGCACCGACGGCATCCTGGCCTGTCTGGGCCAGATGTACGCGGGCGACCCCAGGTTCCAGGCAAACTTGGACCAGTACGGCCCCGGCACCGCCCAGAAGCTGAGCGACGCCATCGCCGCGTACTGCAAACAGTAAGGACCCGCATTCACATGTTCTAAAAAACGCAAAAATCCCCCGGACGCTCCACCGTCCGGGGGCCTTGTCTATTTTGTCAGGACACGGGGGCCTGGACCTGGGGCCGCAGGGCGGGCTTCAGCACGCTGATCCTGGGCAGCAGCTTGAGCAGCGGCGTGCCCAGCACATAGCACACCAGCGCCTCGGCGGGGATGAAGGTGAGGGCATTCCAGCCGCAGGCGGTCCAAAACGCCCCGTTCAGTGCGCCCACCTCCGTCCAGGCCCACATGGGGGACAGGATCAGGGCATTGACCAGAATGGGGGGCAGGGCCGCCAGATACCATTTGGGCATTTTCATGGTGAGCCACGCGGCGATGGCGGTGGCCAGGGTACCGAACAGCCAGTCCAGCGGGCCAAAGGGGGACAGCAGGTTGGTGAGGAAGCACCCCACCACCAGCCCCGGCGCGGCGGCCGGGAACAGGAAGGGCAGGACGGTGAGGGCCTCGGCAAACCGGCACTGGAACACCAGGAAGTTCAGGCCGAAGATGTTGGCGAAATAGCCCATCACGGTGTAGAGCGCCGCCACCATGGCGGCAATGGTCAGATCACGGACGGAAAACCTGCGCATAAAACTACCTCCAATTTATGTTTAGAGCGCCGGCGCGCCGGCGTAGCGGCGGGCGTTCCTTCCGGGTGGGAACGCGCTTTCCCACCCGCAGCTCTCTGCCCGCCGGTTGGACCGAAGTGGAGGTCGGTCGTTACTATTTTACCACAGCGCCCCGCCTGTGTACAGCAAAATTTCCTCCGCTCCGCCTGGAAAAAAGATTCGTCAAATTCCTCAAATAACCGTTGCCAAACGGCGGGTCTTATTGTATAATTATCTTTAGCGACGCTTTGGCCGTTGGGTTTGGCCGAGTATAATATAAGGAGTGGAAACTACTATGAGCTATTCTCCCCACAACATCCGCAACATCTGTCTGCTGGGCCATGGCGGCAACGGCAAAACCACCCTGGTTGAGAGCTTCCTGCGCATGACCGGTGTCATCGACCGTCTGGGCAAGACCACCGACGGCAACACCGTTTGCGATTACGACCCCGAGGAGATCAAACGCCAGATCTCCATCTCCGCCGCCGTGGCCCCCGTGGAGTACAACGGCTGCAAGATCAACGTGCTGGACGCCCCCGGCAACTTCGACTTCGCCGGCGAGGTGGCCGAGTGCCTGTCCGTGGCCGACGCGGGCGTGCTGGTGTGCGCCGCCAAGGGCGGGATGTCCGTGGGCACCGAGCGGGCCTGGCGCCTGCTGGACCAGCGCAAGCTGCCCCGCATCGTCTACATCTCCAAGATGGACGAGGACAACATCGACTTCAACTCCGCCTTCGACACCCTGCGGGAGTACTTCGGCAAGAGCGTGGCCCCCCTGGTGGTCCCCATCTGGGACGCCGACAAAAAGGTCACCGGCGTAGTGGACGTGCTCCACAAGCGCGCCTTCGAGCCCGCCGGCAGCAAGCGCAAGGAGATCCCCATCCCCGAGGACAAGGTGGCCGTCATTGACGAGATCTATGGCCAGCTCATGGAGTCGGTGGCCGAGACCAGCGAGGAGTTCATGGAGAAATTCTTCGGCGGCGAGGAGTTCACCTACGCCGAGATCATGCAGGGCCTGCGGGCCGGCGTGCGGGACTGCTCCCTGGTCCCCGTGGTGTGCGGCTCCGCCTTCAGCGGCCTGGGCACCCTGATGCTGCTGGACATGATCGTGGACCTGCTGCCCAACCCCCTGGAGGGCGTCCCCGCCTCCGGCACCGACAAGGACGGCGAGCACGAGGACTTCATCGTCTCCCAGGGCGCCGTCCCCGCCGCCTTCGTGTTCAAAACCGTGGCCGATCAGTACGGCAAATTCTCCTTTGTCAAGGTCATCTCCGGCAACCTCACCCCCGACCTCACCCTGGTGAACGCCACCACCGGCCAGAACGAGAAGCTGGGCCGGCTGTACGCCATGCGGGGCAAGAAGAGCGAGGAGGTCAAGGAGCTGGCCTGCGGCGACATCGGCGCCATCGGCAAGATGGACCGGCTCAAGACCGGCGACACCCTGTGCGATCAGCGCAAGTTCATCAAGCTGGACCCCATCCCCTTCGCCGAGCCCAACTTCTCCAAGGCCATCGCCCCCAAGACCCGGGGCCAGGAGGACAAGATCGCCGCCGGCCTGGGCCGCCTCAACGAGGAGGACCCCACCTTTAACGTGGTGAACAACGCCGAGACCCACCAGATGGTGGTCACCACCGCCGGCGACATCCAGATGGACGTGCTGGTAAACAAGCTGAAGAGCCGCTTCAACGTGGAGGTGGAGCTGTCCGAGCCCCGGGTGGCCTATCGGGAAAAGATCCGCAAGAGCGTGTCCAAGCAGGGCCGCCACAAGAAGCAGACCGGCGGCTCCGGCCAGTTCGGCGACGTGTGGATCCGCTTCGAGCCCTGCGAGAGCGAGTCCCTGGAGTTCTGCGAGGAGGTTGTGGGCGGCGCGGTGCCCAAGAACTTCTTCCCCGCGGTGGAAAAGGGCCTGCGGGAGGCCTGCGTCCACGGCGTGCTGGCGGGCTACCCAATGGTCAACCTGAAGGCCACCCTGTACGACGGGTCCTACCACCCGGTGGACTCCTCCGAAATCGCCTTCAAGACCGCCGCCCAGCTGGCCTACAAGGCCGCCCTGCCCGAGGGCTCCCCGGTGCTGCTGGAGCCGGTGGGCGAGCTGAAGGTCACTGTGCCCGACAACTACATGGGCGACGTGCTGGGCGACCTCAATAAGCGCCGGGGCCGCGTCATGGATATGCAGCCCATCGGCGGCGGCAACCAGACCATCACCGCCGAGGTGCCCATGGCCGAGATGATGACCTATGCCATCGACCTGCGGGCCATGACTCAGTCCCGGGGCTCCTTCGTGCTCCACTTTGTGCGCTACGAGGACTGCCCCCCCGCCGCCCAGGAGAAGGCCATCGCCGCGGCGAAGGCCATGGCGGAGGAATAACGCTGATATAAAAATTTCCCACCCGAACCGGGTGGGAAATTTTTATGCTTCTTTTTCCTGTTGTTCCAGGTATTCTTCCATTACTTTGAGAATCAGATTGGATACACTGCGCCGCTCCTTCTGAGCCTGTGCTTCAAGGCGTGTTTTAAATTCGCTTGTCACTCGCATCGTAATTTGTGCATCTGTCTTAGCCATCCATATCACCTCATTGCTTAACATTGTAAAGCAATGTATAACAAAATTCTTGACATTCATTGTATTACATTGTTATACTAAGTGAGAGGTGATAAACATGAAAGGTTGGCAAGCCCTGCCCGAGGAGCGCTGCGGCAGCTGCAAATATTTTCGCTTACATTACAGGCGCACAGGAAAAGGCCGCTATGTCCCCCTGTGGTGCGGGCACTGTACCCACCCCAGGCTGAAAGACCGGCGGGTGGAGGAGCACTGTCCCCACTGGACCGCAAAAGAGACCCAAGACGATTAAGTGCGCGCGTCCCAGGGCTTACGGGGGCCGCAGTTTTGCGCTCAAACCTCACTTAAAACAGCAGCCGCACCGCCCAGGACGCCGCCAGAAACCCCGCCACGTCCGCGCACAGCGCCGCCGGGACGGCGTACCGGGTCCTGCCCACCTTGGCCGCGCCGAAGTATACCGCGATGGTATAGAAGGTCGTCTCTGTCGAGCCCAGCATCACCGCCGCCGTCCGGCCCACCAGGGAGTCGGGGCCGTAGGTCTCGATGAGCTCCGCCCCTACCCCCAGGGCGGCGGAGCCGCTCACCGGGCGGACCAGCAGCAGGCCGATGGTCTCCGCCGGTATGCCCACCGCCGCCAGAACGGGCCCCACCGCCTCGCCTAAAAGCTCCAGCGCCCCGGAGGCGCGCAGCATGTACACCGCCGTCAGCAGGCCGATGAGAGGCGGCATGATCCGCAGGGACACCCGCAGCCCCTTCTCCGCCCCGTCGGTGAGGGCGCCCCACAGATCAACCCGTTTCACCAGCCCCCACAGCGCCACCGCCAGCATGAGAAAGGGGACCAGCATGGTGAACATCAGGTCCATCCCCTCACCTCCACCAGCGGGCAAAGACCCTGGCCGCCGTGACCCCCACCACAACGGAGATGGCCGACGCCAGCCACACCGCCGGCAGGATGTCGAAGGGGTTGGCGCTCCCCGCCGCCGAGCGCAGGCTGGCCACCGTGGTGGGGATGAGCTGGAGGGAGGCGGTGTTGGTGACCACCAGCATACAAAGGCCGTCCGACGCCACGCCGGGGGTGCGCTGGGCCATGAGCCGAGACGCCTCCAGCCCCAGCGGGGTGGCGGCGTTGCCCAGCCCCAGCAGGTTGGCGGACAGGTTGGCGCTCACCGCGTCCATCACCTTTTTGTCCCCCACGAAATCCGGGTACAGCCAGCCGATGATTGGCCGAAGCAGCCGGGACAGCCCCCGGGCGATGCCGGAGCGCTCCATCACCTCCATCACCCCCGTCCACAGGCACAGCACCCCCATCATGGACAGGCACAGCTCTACCCCCGCGGCGGCGCCGTCCAGCGCCCCTTTGGCCACCGCCGGGCCGTTCCCCGTGGCCAGGCCGCACAAAATCGCCGCGCCCACCATTGCCGTCCAGATCAGCGACATCGCCATATCTCGGTCCCTCCTTTATCCGTCCCACCATATATACGGCGGGACGCACAAATTCATGTCCCAGCAAAAGGGTCACGTGGCACAATCCGACAGAGTTCCCAATAATTACGGATTTTCCCCAATTTTTTGATTGACAAAATTATACGTTGTGTTATAATAGGGCTGTAGTATGTGATGCAAAAATTTCATTGCATGGCGCAAGGAGGACTTCGAAAATGAAAGCAACCGGAATCGTTCGAAAAGTCGATGAGCTGGGGCGCATTGTGCTGCCTATCGAGCTGCGCCGCACCCTGGACATCGCAGAGCGCGACCCCCTGGAAATTTATGTTGACGGGCCTTCCATCATCCTGAACAAGTACCAGCCCGCCTGCATTTTTTGCGGGGATTCCAGAGAGATCACATCCTTTAAGGGGAAAAATATCTGCACGAGCTGTCTGAAAGATCTGGGCAGCAAATAATTCCCCGACCTGCTGCAGTGAGAAAAGCCGCCGAAATGGCGGCTTTTTTTGTCGAAATTTTTTTAGAACTTTTTCAGCATTTTTGACAAATTCCGTGGAAAATTCCATCACCACAAATTCCCAGAAACATTATACCACCTGTTATCATTTCCAGGCCCTGGCAACACAGGCAGGAGCTGCCAGGGAATTCCTGCCTTCTCAGGGATATCATCCCAACGCGGGCCCATCCCCGTCCCTCTTATTTTCCCAGCATCTGGTTGTAGAGCTGCCGCCTCTTCACACCGAACTCCTCCGCCGCCCGGGCCGCCGCGTCCTTGAGGGATAGCCCCTCCCGCCGCAGCTGCTCCGCCCGGGCCAGGGCGCCTCCCTCGTCCGCCGCCTCCTCCCGGGGCGGGCGGCCGCCCACCACCAGGACAAACTCTCCCCGGGGCTCCTGGGCGGCGTAGCGCTCCGCCGCCTCCCCGATGGTGAGGCGCAGCACCTCCTCATGGAGCTTGGTCAGCTCCCGGCACACCGCCAGAGGCCGCTCCGATCCAAACACCGCCGCCAGGTCGTCCAGGGTGGAGCGCAGCTTGTGGGGGGCCTCGTAGAACACCATGGTGCGCTCCTCGTCCGCCAGGGCGTCCAGCTGGGCCCGGCGGTTCTTTTTGTTCTGGGGCAGAAAGCCCTCAAAGGTGAACCGCCCGGTGGGCAGGCCGGACACCGACAGGGCCACCGTCAGGGCGCAGGGCCCCGGAATGGCCTCCACCTCCACCCCTGCGGCGGCACAAAGTGCCACCAGGTCCTCTCCAGGGTCGGAGATGGCGGGGGTGCCCGCGTCGGTGACCAGGGCGCAGCCCTCGCCCGCCTCTATCCGCCGCAGGACGGCGGGGCCCGCCGTCTCGCAGTTGTGCCGGTGGTAGGCCACCATGGGCTTGCGGAGCCCCAGATGGTTGAGCAGCTTCACCGTCACCCGGGTGTCCTCGGCGGCGATGAAGTCCACAGCCTCCAGGATTTCCGCCGCCCGGCGGCTGATGTCCCCCAGGTTTCCGATGGGGGTTGGCACCAAATAGAGCTTTCCGGCCATGTCAAGCCCTCCTTAAATTTCAACTCAGTGGCGAGCCGTCCAACCACTGCACCGGGCTCCCGCCGGCGGGTTCCCCGATGTACTCATAGCACTGGTTCCGCCAGAAGGACAGGCGGTAGTCCTCGCCGTACTGCCGGACGGCGCCGTCGTCATAAAAGGCGTCCCGGTCGTGAAAGAAGCCGAAGAAGTAGGCGTATACCGCGCCGCCCTGCCCGCTGAGCATCACCGTGGCCTCGCTGACCCACGGCGTCCCGTGGTCCTCCCCCACGTCCGTCACCACCCGGAGGAGCAGCTCCTCCTGGCCGTCGCCGTTCATGTCCTGCCACAGGTGGGCGCTCACCTCCAGCGGCTCGTCGTTGTAGGGGTAGGCCCCGTGAGGGCCCAGGTAGTCCGTCCAGGCCACGGGGCCGATGTCGCCGTAGAAGTGGTCGCCGGACACGGCGTACACCTCCGATTCCCCGTCCAGCGCCGCCAGGATGGCCGCCCGGGCCTGCCCCGAATCGTTCCCCGTGGCGGGGCGGCCCACGCCCCAGTCGCAGATGGGCAGCAGGAGCGCCTTTCCCAGGGCGTACGGGGTCTGACCCGTCCAGTAGGAGTCGTCCTCCGCACCTCTGCGGGTGTAAAAATATTCGATGTACTCCGCGCCGGGGACGCTCTCCTCCGTGGGGGTGTAGTCCCGCACGTCCTCCTCCCGGAAGATCTCCCGCTCCTCCGTCAGCACGCCATTCTCCATGGGGTATTCGTACAGCTCGGCATAGCCCATGTGGCCCGAGCTGCGCAGGACGGCGCTCTTGTCCGGGTGGGTGTACAGGCCGCTGTGGCCAGAGCGGAACTCCCCGATGCACACCACCTTCCCGTCCCGGAAGGTATAGCACTGGGTGGTGAAGTTGGCCTCGCAGCTGCCGTACTTCACAAACAGCTCGGGCACGCCGTCCTTGTCCACGTCATAGAGGGAATAGCTCTCGCTGCCCATGGCCATCACCTGGGTCATGCGCAGCTTCCCTCCCGCATTGAGACAGCATGCGCCCCGCTGGTCCGCTGCCAGACCACCGAAGGCCACACGTTCCTCTCGGGTGTCCTGCTCCGCCTGGAGCAGAGCGGTGAGAAATTCCATGTACCCCACCTGCCAGGGCTGGTAGTCCCGCTCCGGCAGGGCCGCACTGAAGTCAGGTGAGGAGGAGGGCGCCGGGGACGGGGTCGGGTGCAGGGTAGGCTCCAGGGTCTCCAGCACCGGGACGGAGGCCTCCGGCGGCGGGGTGGTGAGAACCGGGCTGGGGCTGGGCTCCTCTCGGTTGGGGGCGCAGGCGGCCAGGCTCAGGACCAGCGCCCCCGCCAGCAGCAGGCAGGGCAGTTTTTTTCTCATGGCAATCACTCCTTTTCCCCATTTTATCCCTCAAACGGGGAAAAGTCGTTACTATTCGGTTGCAATCCACCCTCAAATTCATTACAAATTGGTTCAATTTGGTGACAGGCCTATTCCGTCCAGACCACCCGGCGGTCCCACTGTGCTGCCGCCGCCGACCGGACCAGCCCCCTCTCCTCCGCCGTCCACCGGCCGAAGGGGGTGAGCTCCACCCGCTCGCCCCTGAACCGCCAGCGGCCCGCCACCCGGCCCCGGAGCAGGATGGGGGCCATCACCATGCCGGACAGAGAAAAAATGCCCCGCAGGTGCTCCCCCGGCAGGAACAGGCCGTCCTCCTTCCGATAGCCCAGCATCAGCTGGTCGAACCCCGCCAAAAACAGACAGTCGGGGATCTCCGGCCAGTCCCCCTCCCCCTGGTCCAGCCAGAAGCAGTCCCGGCCCTCCACCTGGGCCCGCTCCAGAGGCAGGGCGTCCATCAGGGCCTTCAGCTCCCGCTGGGGTCGGCCAAAAAAGTAGGCCGCGTCCCGCACCGTGGCGGGGCCGTAGTGGGTGAAGTACCGCCGGGCCAGCTCCAGCCGGGCCTCCCCCTCCTCCATGGGGGTGAAGGGCGGGCACAGCTGGAAGCCCTTTTCCCGGGTGACGGTGTGGGCGATCCGCCCCGTCTCCGCCAGGTGGCGCAGCAGGCCGCCCCAGCTGTTGAAGACGCTCTCCCCCTCCCGCTCCGTCATGCCCCGGGCGGCGCAGGCGGCCCGCAGCTCCTCCCGCGTGCGGGGGCCCGCCGCCAGCTCGTCCAAAATGGCTCCGGCAAAATACCGCTTCCGCTCCAGGGTGACGTATTCGTCCCCCTCCATCCGGTCCACAGGACGCAGGAAGTGGTCCCGTCCCCGGTGGAGGAACAGGGGCAGGTCGTCGGGGTGGAACAGGTGCACCGTTCCCCGGATGGTCCAGCTCCTGACCAGCCCGTCCGGCTCCGGCGGCCTGTCGCTCCGAATGGCCAGGGCGTGGAGGGCGGCGGGCAAAAGCTGGGCCTGGACGCCGTTCAGATCCCGGCACACCGCCTGCGGGTCCGCGGGGGCGGTGAGGTGCTGTCCCCAGAGGATGCGCGCCCGGCGCTCCGTCCCGTCCACGGCCTACTTCACCTGATCCTTCCGCATGGTCAGCGAGATGCGCTTCTTTTTCTCGTCCACTTCCTTCACCCACACCGTCACCACGTCCCCCACGCTGAGCACCTGGGAGGGGTGTTTGATGAAGCGGTCACAGATCTGGCTGACGTGGACCAGCCCGTCCTGGTGGACGCCGATGTCCACAAAGGCCCCGAAGTCGATGACGTTGCGCACCGTCCCCTTCAGCTCCATGCCGGGCTTCAGGTCCTTCATGTCCAGCACGTCAGTGCGCAGCACCGGGGCGGGCAGCTCGTCCCGGGGGTCCCGCCCCGGCTTGACCAATTCGGCGGCCACGTCCAGCAAGGTGGGCACCCCCACGCCGCACTCGGACGCCGCCTTTTCCTGGCCGTAGGCCGCCAGCTCACCCTTGAGGTCCCCCAGCTTCCCCGCCCGCACGTCCGCCATGTCGTGGCCGCACAGGGCCAGCAGCTTCTCCGCCGCGTTGTAGCTCTCCGGGTGAACGGCGGTGTTGTCCAGGGGGGACTTGCTCTCCGGCACCCGCAGGAAGCCCGCGCACTGCTGGAAGGCTTTGGGCCCCAGCTTGGGCACCTTCAAAATCTGCTTCCGGGTGGTGAAGGGGCCGTTCTCCTCCCGGTACTTCACGATGTTTTTCGCGGTCGTCCCGTTCAGCCCCGCCACCCGGGTGAGCAGGGGCGCGGAGGCGGTGTTCACGTCCACCCCCACGGCGTTGACGCAGTCCTCCACCACCCCGTCCAGGGCCTCGCCTAAGCGCGCCTGGGGCATGTCGTGCTGGTACTGGCCCACGCCGATGGATTTGGGATCGATCTTCACCAGCTCCGCCAGGGGGTCCTGGAGCCGCCGGGCGATGGACACCGCCGAGCGCAAATTCACGTCGAACTCGGGGAACTCCTCCGCCGCCAGCTTGGAGGCGGAGTACACCGACGCCCCCGCCTCGTTGACCATGACGTAGCTCACCCCGCCGCCCACCTTGCGGATCAGCTCCACCGCCATCTGCTCGGTCTCCCGGCTGGCGGTGCCGTTGCCGATGGCGATGTGGGCCACGCGGTGCTTTTTGATGAGGATGGCCAGCTTGTCGATGGCCTCGTTTTTTCCCCGCTCCCCGTGGGTGGGGTAGACCACCGTGGTGTCCAGCACCTTGCCGGTGGGGTCAACCACTGCCACTTTACATCCCATGCGGTAGCCGGGGTCCAGCCCCATGGTGACAAAGCCCTTCACCGGGGGCTGCATGAGCAGGGGCTTCAGGTTCAGTGCGAACTGGCCGATGGCCCCCTCGCTGGCCCGCTCCGTCAGCTCGGAGCGGACCTCCCGCTCCAGGGAGGGGGCAATCAGCCGGTCGTAGGCGTCCTCAGCGGCGGCCCTGACAAACTCCATGGCGGCCCGGCCCGGCACCACCCTGCGGCGCAGTGCCACCAGGGCAGTCTCCCGGTCCATCTCCACCGACACCTTTAGGATCTCCTCCCGCTCCCCCCGGTTCATAGCCAGCACCTGATGCCCCTGGGTTTTAGACAACGGGCTTGAAAACTCGTAGTAGAGGCGGTAGACCGAATCCTCCGCCTCCTTGTCCGCCGCCCGGGAGGTGATGGACCCCCGCCGCCAGTACAGCTCCCGGAGCATTCCGCGCACGCCGGCGTCGTCGGAAATCAGCTCGGCGATGATGTCGGAGGCCCCCTGGAGGGCGTCCTGAACCGTCTCCACCCCCTTCTCGGGGTCGAGGTAGTCCAGCGCCGCCTTGTCCAGATCCACCGCCGGACCCTGGGCGAAGGCCAGCAGGGCCAGGGGCTCCAAGCCCTTTTCCCTTGCCATGGTAGCCCGGGTGCGGCGCTTTTGCTTGTAGGGCCTGTAAAGGTCTTCCACTTCCGCCAAGGTGGCGGCGGCGTCGATGTCGTCGGACAGCTCCTGGGTCAGCTTGCCCTGGTTCTCAATGGACTGCTTCACCTCGTCCCGGCGGTCCTGGAGGTTGCGCAGGTATTGCAAACGGTCTGCCAGCTGCCGGATGAGCTGGTCGTCCATGGCCCCGTGGAGCTCCTTGCGGTAGCGGGCGATGAAGGGGACGGTGTTCCCCTCGTCCAGCAGAGCGATGATGTTTTCAACGTGACGCTCCGGGCGGTCCAGCTCCCGGGCCAAAATCTGTATAATTGTCTCCATTTATGTCTCCTTGTTATCGTTTCTACGAACTGCCGTGGGCCGCGCTCACAGAACTATCTTCTCAAACCCCTCCGGGAACTGCTCCGCCTCCGGGTCGATGGCCTCCATGCCCAGCAGGTCCATCAGCTTCCACATTCGGTCGTCGGCGAACACGTCGTCCTCGTTGTCCTCCACCCAGATCCGGCGCAGCGCTTCCCGACCCTCCGGCGGACACAGCCGGGCCAAAAACTCCGGGAAGCCCAGCTGGTATATCTCATCGTCGTACTCCTCATAGTCCTCAAAGGGCAGCCTGGCATAGTCATAGGCTTCGCCCGTGGCGTCGTCCCGGTAGGACACGAACAGCACGTCGCTGTCGAACAGGGCGAAGGCCAGCACCGGCGTCCCAAACACCTCGGACAGCCGCCCCAGGTCCCGGCTGGACACGACCATACCGTCGCACAGCCAGGTCTGCCACAGGGGGAGCCACGGGGCCCCCGCCCGGAAGCCCACTTGAGGCCGCCTGTCCGCCCCCTCTTCCGCGACGCCGTGCAAAAATCGCAGCAGCAGCCGGTCCTTCTCCGTCAGCGCATTTCCTGTCAGCGCCTCCATCCCCCGCTCCAGGTCCTTGAGCGCAGGGGTCTGCCCCTCCTGGCCGCCGAACAGCTTGTCCAGCCCCGCTCGCAGCTCCTCTCTGGTGAATCCTCGGTTTTTCAGCTGGATATAGGTCATCGTGGTCCCCATACTCCATCCCTCCTCCTTCATTTTCCCCATTTTAGCATGTCCCACCCCAAATGGCAAGAGCGCCCCCCGGCTCAGCCGGGGGGCGCTCCATTCAATTGACTCAATCAGACAGCAGAATGCGGTCATTGTCCAGGTCGTGACCCGTCCCCGCCCGGAAGCGGCGGAGCAGATCGTCCACCGTCATGCCGGCCCGCTCCTGGCCGGACACGTCCAGCACGATGTTCCCCTCCGCCATCATCAGCGTGCGGCTGCCCAGCTCCAGGGCCTGCTTCATGTTGTGGGTGACCATCAGGCAGGTGATCCGGTGCTCCGCCACAATGGTCCGGGTGAGCTCCAGCACCTTCTCCGCCGTGCCCGGGTCCAGGGCGGCGGTGTGCTCGTCCAGCAGCAGCAGCTTGGGGGTGACCAGGGTGGCCATCAGCAGGGTCAGCGCCTGGCGCTGGCCGCCGGACAGCAGGCCCACCGGCTGGCGCATCCGGTCCTCCAGCCCCATGCCCAGCAGCTTCAGCTTTTCCGCGAAAAACTCCTTGTCCTTCCTGCGGATCCGGCTGAAGGGGTGGGTCTTCTCCTCTGTGGAGCGCAGGTAGGCCAGGGCCAGATTTTCCTCAATGGTCATGGACGGCGCGGTGCCCCGGAGGGGGTCCTGAAACAGCCGCCCGATGACCACGCTGCGCCGGTGGTCCGGGGTAAAGGTGATGTCGCTGCCGTCCAGAATGATGGCTCCGGCGTCCACGGTGAAGCCGCCCGCAATGGCGTTGAGCAGGGTGGATTTGCCCGCCCCGTTGGAGCCGATGATGGAGGCGAAATCCCCTGGCTGGAGGTGGAGGGACAGATGGTTCAGCGCCGTTTTCTCGTTGACAGTGCCCGGATTGAAGGTCTTGGAGATGTTCTCAATGCGCAGCATGTCAGCGCCCCCCCTTCCGGCCCGCGGCCAGCTTCCGCTTTTGCAGGCCCGCGCCCGCCTTGATGGTGGGGGCGGCGATGGCCAGGGCCACCACGGCGGCGGTGAGCAGCTTCAGGCAGTCCACCGGCACCACCTTGGTGTAGAACACGATGGCATAGATAAAGCGGTAGATGATGGAGCCCACCACGACGGCGATCACGCCCCGGCCCATCCCCCGGCGGCCCACCACCGTCTCTCCGATGATGAGGCAGGCCAGACCGATGACCACGATGCCGGTGCCCGAGCCCATGTCCACCGTGCGCTGGTACTGGCCCACCACCCCGCCGGACAGGGCGGTGAGGGCGTTGGCCAGGCACAGCCCCACGGTGATGGTGAAGGTGGGGTTGACCGACGAGGCCCGCACCATGTCCCGGTTGTCCCCGGTGGCCCGGATGGACAGCCCCAGCCGGGTGCCCAGGAACAGGTAGAGCAGCGCCCCCGCCAGAAGGGTGATGGCGGCGGACAGGATCAGCTCGTACCACTGCCCCCAGAAGGGGACGCCTGGGAACAGGCCCTTGGCCAGGGTAAACACGGTCTCTTTTTTCATCAGGCTGGCGCTGGACTTCCAGCCCATGGCCATCAGGTTGACGGTGTACAGCCCGGTGTTGGTAATGATGCCCGCCAGAATGGAGGGCACCCCCATGCGGGTCTGGAGAAAGGCGGTGACAAAGCCGGCGCACACTCCGGCCAGCATGGCCGCCGGGATGGCCAGCACGGGGTGGCCCGCCGCCGTCACCGTCACCGACACCGCCGCCCCCAGCACAAAGCTGCCGTCTGTGGTCAGGTCGGCGATATCCAGAATCCGATAGCTGAGAAACAGGGCCATGGCCACCAGGGCGTACTGGAAACCCAGCTCCAGGGCGGTCTGTGAGATCAACAGTATGGAACCCATGGGATTCAGCTCCTCTCCCGCCTCCGCCCCGGCCCGGGGCGGAGGCGCTTCATTTTTCCGTCAGCAAATTAAAGCTCTTTTTGCCTACTTTTAAAAAGTAGGTCAGTCCTCGGTGGTCTGAACCTCCGCCACGGTGCCCATGTCCTTGAACGCAGTGTAGTCGATCTTCAGGGCGGCGGCGGTCTCGGTGTTAATGGTGATGATGCCGCCCTCCAGCAGGTAGTAGTCCTCCATGCTGTCCATGCCCTTGGTCATCACGTCATAGGCCAGGTCGGCGGTCTGGCCGCCCAGCAGGGTGTAATTCACGCCGCAGCCGGCAAACGCGCCGTTGCGGGCAAAGGAGTCGGCCCCGCCGTAGTGGGGAACGCCGGCATCCATCAGGGTCTCGTAGATGGCCAGCTCGGCGGACTGAATCACGTTGTCGGTGGGGGTTAACACCGCGTCCACGCCGTCAGCGATGAGGGCGGAGGCGGCCGCCACCACCTCGTCGTTGCTGTTGGCGGTCTGCTCGGAGTAGGCAATGCCCTTTTCGGTGAGGTAGGCCTTGGCCTCGGCGATGGGGGTGGCGGAGTTGTCCTCGGACAGGGAGTAGAGCAGGCCCACCTTCTTCAGCTCCGGGTTCTGGAGCAGCATCAGGTCAATGATAAACCGGGTATTCAGCGCGTCGCTGGTGCCGGTAACGTAGTCCAAGCTGGTGAGGCCCACGCTCTCCTCGGCGGGATAGGACACGGCGGCGAACACCACCGGGGTCTTGGTCTCCTCGGCGGACAGGGCGGCGATTTTGGCGGCGGTGGTGGCGATGGGGATGATCACGTCCACCCCGTCGGCGATGGCCTGATCGGCCAGCTGCTTCAGGCTGCCCTGGTCGTTCTGGCCGGAGGTGGTCTCGTGCTGGATGGTGACGCCGTTCTGGGCTGCCATCTCGTCCAGCCGCTTCTCCACCGCTTCGGCGATCTCATCCAGGGAGGCGTGGTCCATCTGCTTGATGATGGCCACCTTGTATGTCTGACCCCCCGCGGGCCGCTGGGAATCGGTCCCGCTCTGGCTCTCGCCCTGGGAGGTCTGGGGCTGGCCGCCGGTGCAGGCGCACAGGGTGAGGGTCATGGCCGCCGCCATGGCGATGGCGAAGAACTTCTTGACGATGTTGTGGTTTTTCATGGTATTTTCCTCCAAATGATGATTTTGGGCGGCAGATGACCCGGATTCTGCCAGGATCCGGGGAGGAAAAGGCAAACAAAAAAGCCCTCGCCCCACATATGGGACAAAAGCTGCTGCTTCTGCGATACCACCCAAATTGACGTATAAAACGTCCGCTCGCTTACGCGTACCATCATACGCGCCCCGATGGATAACGGGTGGGAAGCCCGTCGGTCCCTACTTGGCTCCGTCACCGTTCGGTCCGCCCTCCGAAGTCCATTCGCCAGCCGCTCGCCACCCCGTTTCCACCATCGGGGGCTCTCTAAAGGTCTGCCGCGCCGGGTACTTCTCTCCGTCACTGGTTTGTGCTGTTTGGTTGTTGTAGTCATTATACGCACTGGCCGCCCATTTGTCAACCCCTTTTCCCCAGAAATTTTTCCCGCGTTAAAGCGAAAAAGCCCCGAGCCTCTCCGCCGAAGACGCCCAGAAAAAAGCTGTGGGACAGGCAAGCTCCCGCCGCCCTGCGCATAGTCTCTCCCCACGGGGGTGATGGCGTGCTGGGGCTGCTCAAGGAAAAACGGGTGCGGGACGCGCTGGTGGGGCTGGCGCTGCTCCTCGCCACGGCGGGGCTGGTGGCCGCGCCGGGAGAGGCCATCACCGGAGCCAGGGACGGGCTGACCCTGTGCTTCAACGTCATTGTGCCCTCCCTGTTCCCCTTCTTCGTGCTGTCCTCCCTGGTGGTGGACCTGGGGCTGGCGGCCTATCTGGGCCGGGCTCTGGAGGGGCTGATGCGCCCCCTGTTCCGGGTCAGCGGCAGCTGTGCGGCGGCGGTGGCCCTGGGCTTCATCGGGGGCTACCCCGTGGGGGCCCGCACCGCCCTCCAGCTCTACCAACAGGGGCTGTGCTCCAGGACGGAGGCGGAGCGGCTGCTGGCCTTCTGCAACAACTCCGGCCCCGCCTTCATTCTGGGCGTGGTGGGGGCGGGCATATTCGGCGACAGCCGGGTGGGACTGCTTCTCTACCTCACCCATGCCCTGGCCTCCCTTCTAGTGGGACTGATTTTTCGTTTTTACGGCGGGTCCCATCGAAGCCGCTCCTCCCGTGCACCGGCCAAGCCCATCCAGGCAGTCACCGTCCCCGCCGCCTTTACCGGCGCGGTATCCCGCGCCCTTCAAAGCACCTTGAACATCTGCGCTTTTGTGGTGTTCTTCGCCGTTGTACTCCAGCTGCTGTCGGTATACGGCGCATTTGCCGCCCTGGCCCAGCTACTGGCTGCGGCCGGTTTCCAGCCAGAATGGGCACGGCGGCTGGTGGCCGGGCTGCTGGAGCTGTCCTCTGGCGTGTCCTCCCTGCGGGGAGACGCCCAGCTGGCCGGGCGGGTGTCCATGGCCGCCTTCATGCTGGGGTGGGCTGGCCTCTCCGTCCACTGCCAGGTGCTGTCCTTTCTGGTGGACAGCGGCCTGTCCGCCAAGACCTATCTGGCGGGCAAGCTCTGCCACGGACTCATCGCTGCGGGGCTTACCTGGGGCCTCACCCGGCTGTTCCCCCTGTCCGCCCCGGTGGCGGACTACCTGGCCGATCAGGCGGAATCCATCGCCTCGCTGGATTTTTCCACCGCACTGGCGGCCTCCTCCCTGGCCGCGCTGGGGGGCTGGCTGATTTTGGCCGCCCTTTGCCGCCGCCTCTGGAGAAATAAGTGTGGAAATTCCCCCCGCTATCGTGTATAATAGCAATACAATGGTGCACCAGACGGAGCGACAGCTTCCAAACGATGCGGCATACCGAGAACACCGCAGAGGGATTGGGAACTGTGCGGCAGATTGGGAGGAATGACCCATGCTTTTTGAGAAAAATATGGAGCCCCGCTGCGTCTATTGCCAACGGGCCACCCCACTGGATGAGGGGCAAATGATATGCGTCAAAAAAGGGATCGTAGCCTGCAGCGGCTCTTGCCACTGGTTTCGCTACGACCCTTTGAAGCGTACCCCGCCCAAGCCCCTGGCGGCCAGCTTCGCGCACCTGAAGGACGAGGATTTTACTTTGTAGTTTCCCCATCCGCAGCAAACAATTTTGATACGTGAGAAATTATGGAGGACACCAGCATATGTTCAAGGTTGAGTGGCTGTTCTTTGATGTGGGTTCCACCTTGATTGACGAGAGCAAGGCAAATGAGCATAGGATTTTAGACGCTATTGCTGGAACGGACATTTCTTACGAACAGGCATATGCGCAAGCGGTGCGATTGGCAAAGCAAAACATTGCGCATCCGCTGAAATGCTTGGGACTGCCCATAACCCCTTGGCATAGCGAAGATGAGATCGTATATCCTCAAGCCGCGGAATGTCTTACCCAACTCCACAGAAAATATAAGCTCGGGATTATTGCGAACCAAATTCCGGGGACGGCGTCCCGGATGGAGCAGTACGGACTCTCCCAGCATCTTGATTTGATCGTCGCATCCGCCGAGGAAGGAATAGAAAAGCCAGATCTGAGAATATTTGAACGCGCCCTGAAACGGGCAAACTGCTTACCTGAAAACGCCGCTATGATTGGCGACCGGCTCGACAATGACATCATGCCCGCAAAACGGTTGGGGCTAAAAACTATATGGATACGCCAGGGATTTGGTGGGATGGGAACTCCGTTGACGGAGAAAGACGCACCCGATTACTGCGTAAATAACCTTGAGGAACTGTTTGAACTGCTCGGCTGACAAAGTAGGCCAGTAATTTTTGGCCGCATAAAAAAGCGGACAGTCTTTCGACTGTCCGCTTCATTGTGTCGGCACTACCTATCTTTCCAGGCCGTCGCCAGCCAAGTATTTTCGGCGCGAGTGAGCTTAACTGCCGTGTTCGGGATGGGAACGGGTGGACCCTCAC
>ERZ808037.449-NODE-449-length-38471-cov-14.698104_pt1 | contig 38471 bp, 49 predicted proteins | sample MGYA00380190_ERZ808037 | MGnify/ENA primary metagenome ERZ808037 (study PRJEB31490, sample SAMN06133399) | mouse gut metagenome | isolation source: J9 | host: mice | place: China: Chengdu | collected 2015-05 ...
TCCAGCAGCTTGCGGCGCTTACCGATCATCTTGTACAGGCCGCGGCGGCTGTGGTTGTCGTGGATGTGCACCCGCAGATGCTCGGTGAGCTCCTGGATGCGGGCGGTGAGAATGGCGATCTGCACCTCGGGGGAGCCGGTGTCGGTCTCGTGGGTGCGGTTGGCCTCGATGACGGAGGTCTTCTGGTCCTTGCGGATCATGGGAAATTCCACCTTTCCAATTTGATTCCCCTGCCGCTGAGTGATGGGCGGGCAGATGCCCCGCGTGAGACGCGGCGGTGTCCCAAAACTAAGCAGGCGGGCGTTCTGGCAAACTATATCATAGTTTTGCCGCTTTGTAAAGAAAAATTTCTGTTGATTTACCATTGAAGTGCGAAAGCTCGAAAGAGCTCGACGCACTTCAATTTTTTTATGCTTTGAGGAAAGGAGGACGGGGAACATGGGCCGAAAGCTCCGCTATCTCGGGCCGACTGAGCGGGCAGAAATTGAGAAGCTCCACAACAGAGGAACCCCGGCGGCGAAGATTGCCGAGAGGATCGGCTATCACACGGCGACGATTTACAGAGAACTCCCCAACGGATACACCGGGGCCGTAGACGAGTATGGTCGGCGGGTGTATAGCGCCGAGGTTGCACAGCGGACCTTTGAGAGGAACATCAAGCGCCGGGGCGAGCGGGCCGCGGCAAACTAAAGAAAAGGAGATTGCTATACCGTGAAGAATACCGACAACAACATTTTGACCACCCTTCGGGGCTATTTCCTCCTCGCGGCGGCGGACCTCGCCCTCTATCCCGAGGGATCGCCGGAACATATCCGGGCGGAACACTCGGCGGCGAATACCTCCCGGACGGTTTTCGAGCTTTTCGGGGCCGCGGCGGTGGAGGCTTTGAGAGAGGAGGCGGTCAAGAAATGGCCGAAACTCGGCGGGATTGCGTGACGCTGGCCGCCCTCCTCGCTGTCCTCCAGGAGCGGGACCGCGTCTTTATAGTCCACCGCATGGGCCCGCATGAGTGCGAGGGCGTGGCCGGAGGAACGGCCCAGGAGCTCCGCTCTACCCGTTGCGTGGAGGTATGCGGGGACAACGTGGTCGAACGCCTCGCCCTGGACCTGGACGAATGGCCGGAGGTATGGCCGAGCGACGACCCGGCCCCGGTCCTGGTTATCACGATCGGCGGGAAAGCGGAAATTAGCGAGATTGATCGTTTTTCTGCTGATGTTGCGTATCAGCCGGACGACTATGATATTCGTTCTTTAATAGCGAAACACGCGCAAGAATGTTGATAGCACAATGACCCTCCACATTTAGGGCACAGCTATCAAGACAAGCGACAGCCCCGCCAACATGGCCGGGATTAGCTGTCATAAACGGACAGAACGCCATAGAATCACCCCCTCTCCCGCTCAAATATTACCACACAGGGCGGGGAGGCGCAAGAAAGGGAGGGAAACCCGTGAGCACTTGTAAAGGGTGCGGGGCCCTGATCGACTGGATCACCACATCAGAGGGAAAATATATGCCCGTAGACCCGGAGCCCGTGTTCGTCATTGAGGGGGACGGCCTGGACCGCTTTGTCACCGACGAGGGCGCGATCCTCCTCGGGCGGCGGGCCCTTCCAGAGGAGGAGAAACAGGGGCTTGAGGTTGCATTTGTCCCGCATTGGAAAACTTGCCCGGAGGCCGCCCGGTTTCGGCGGCGGAAATAACGAAAGGAGATTGCTATACCATGAAAGCCATTGTAATGACAACCCAGGACGCCCGGGAGTTTGAGAAGCTCGGCGGCCTCACCATTACGAAACCGATCAAACCAGTGCCCGCCGCCTATGTTGAGGGGGCGCAAATGCTGGAGAGCGCCGAGAACCCGGGGCGCTGGTATGTTGCGGACGTGGACGGGGAACCGCTCCTCGATTCCGGGAACGTGTTCGACCCGCCCGTCCAACCTGGGGACATTGTTTTCCTCCGGGAGCCGTGGCACCGCCTGATAGACCCGACAACCAAGGAACCATCGGGCTGTGTGATCCTTGCGGCGGATTCCACTGTTGCGGAGGGGCAGACCTCCTATAAATGGGCCTCCCCGGTCTCCATGCCGGAGGACGCCGCCCGCCGCTTTGCGGTCGTGAGCAAGGTCGAGCCCATCTATAACGCAAATGTCGCCGTTTGGTCTATCACACTTGAGGCCGTCACAAAGGCCGCGGCGGAGGCCGGAGAGGCCGGGGCGCTCCCCTATTCCGACGCGCCGAGCCCGGAGGAGGGCTCCAGCTATTACACATACGCCGGGGACATGAGCCCGGAGGATCACCAGCGAATGGTCGACGCGATCAACCAGGACCGGGCCCGTCTCGCCGAGGTGCAAGATCGGATTATACAGCTTGACAGCCTCCGCCGCGAACTGGACAGCAGGGCCGCGCCCTCGGAGGAGTATGTCCCCCTCGGAGAGGAGGGGCTCGCCCTCACGAAAGAGGAGGCGGACCTCCGCCTCGCCCTGGAGGACGCCGGAGCTCCGGCCCTTACCACGGCGGACCACGCCCGGGAAAAGCTCACGGCGATCCGCTCCCGCCGCGCCGAGATTATAGCAGAGCGGCCCGAGGTATGGACACCTGACAGCATAACGGACGAGGAAAAGAACCTCACCGCGGAGGAGCGGGACCTCTCCGCATACCTGGAGGGGCTCGCCGCGGCGGAGGATGGTCCGACCGGGGAGGAACCGTCCACCGGGGGAGGCGAACAAACCACGCTCGGCACCCAGGAGGACGAGGAGGTCGGCTCCTTCACCTTTGGCAAGTGTAACTATTGCGGGCGAGAGTGGGGCGTTACCCTGGAGGGCGCAAAGGGCGGCGGTTATCCCACACAGCGGACGGCCAACGCCGCCGCGACCCGCGTTTGTGATTGCCCGGAGGCCGTGGAAAACCGAAAGCCGGAGGTCGGCGTCGCCTTTGCCGTCACGACGGGGGCGTGTAGGTATTGCGGCCAGCTCCAGGAGGTGGGCCCCCATCCGTCCCAGGCGGCAGCGGACGAGACGGCGACGGAGGTTTGTTTCTGCCCGAGTGCCCGGACGGCCCGCCGCACGGCGGAACAGATCGAGGACGCCCGGGACCGTGTAAACCGCCTTTTCGGGGAGAGGGCTGAGGACCTCGGCTTTAAGCCGATCGCCGGGGACGGCGCGATCGAACTCCTGGAGCGTGTGGTCGAGCTGATCGCCCGTGGGCCGATTTCCTCGGCGTCCCTCAATATCCGGGGCCAGTGTAAAGCGAAATTCTCCATTACCAGCAAGGGCAAGATCAAGGTCTCCAGAAGCGAAACCCGCTCTTGTGACCTGGAGGCCGGGGAGTGAACGCTATCCTAAAATATCCGGGCTCGAAATGGACCCTTGCTGAGCGGATAGTCCGGGAAATGCCGACGCACAAATTTTATCTTGAGCCGTTCTTTGGAAGTGGGGCAGTATTTTTCAACAAGGAACCCGCGGAGTATGAGACGATAAACGACCTCGACGGGAACGTAGTCAATTTTTTTCGGGTATGCCGGGAATACCCGGACGAGCTGGCTCGGGCCGTAAATTTGACACCGTTTGCAAGGGAGGAGTTTCTCTCCATCCAGGAACGGGCCGCGGGTGAAGATATACAGCTGACGGGAGACACCGTCGAGGACGCCCGCCGTTTCTTGGTGCGGTGCTGTCAAGGATTCGGGAGCAAACTCGCCGATCGCGTAGGATGGAAAAACACAAAACGGCCCGCAGGGCCGAATAATGCGGCTATCTGGAGCAGGATTCCATTCACAATATACGAGGCGGCGGAAAGATTGAAAAACGCTCAAATAGAAAACACGGACGCGGTACAGCTGATAAGGGATTGCAATAACCCGGATTGTTTGATTTATGCCGACCCGCCGTATTTAGGGGATACCCGCGGGAGGAAACGAATTTACAGGGTCGAAATGCTGACAACCGCCGCCCATATTGAACTCATGGACGCGCTCCTCGACCACAAGGGGCCCGTGATTCTATCGGGTTACGACCATCAGCTGTATAACGACAAATTGAGGAAATGGCGGCGGGTCATGTATAACGGGAGATCAAACTCGGGAGCCGCCAGAAAAGAAATACTCTGGATGAATTTCGACGGAATACAAAGGAGCATTTTCGACGGGGAGGCTACTCCATGATTTGGGAATTGAGCTATAAGGCGGACCCGCGGGCCCGAGAAGTGGCGGACCGTCACTATAACAGACAAAAACCGGGGACGCCTCAATTTGTGCCACCGGGCCGCGCCCTCGTGCTCTATACAGAGACAGAGACCGGGAGGGCGTTTTGGGTAACGTCCTACCCATTCGCGCAATATGTGCGCCACGCATGGGCGGGCGCATGGGTATGCTCGGCCTTTAGAAATGAGGGCGCGGGAGTGGCCTCCGAAATGATCCGGGACGCAGTAGCCGCGACGCGGGCTTATTTCGGAGAGCCGCCAGACCTCGGCCTCGTGACCTTTATCGACCGCCGAAAAGTGCGCCCGACAATGGTCCACGGCCTCAAGACATGGGGGTACACCTACAAGCTCGCCGGATTCCGGGAAGTCGGAGAAACAAAAGGCGGCCTTCTCGCCCTCCAGTTACTTCCGGGGGATATGCCGCCGCCGGAGGCGGCGAGGGAGACGCCGCCGTGAGAATTGGCTTAATCGACGTGGACGGCCACAACTGGCCGTCCCTCCCGCTTATGAAAATATCCGCATACCACAAGGCGAAGGGCGACAAGGTCGAGCTGTGGTTTCCTATGAACCATTACGACAAGGTCTATATGAGTAAGGTTTTCCCAGGCTCGGCGGACGTGGACTCCGTCATATACGCCGGCGAGATCGAGCGGGGCGGGACGGGCTATTTCTATCCAGACGGCGGCCCGCCCCTACCGGAGGAGATCGAGCACACATTCCCGGACTATGGCCTATATCCAGAGGCGGAGGGGCGGGCCTATGGATTCCTGACGCGGGGCTGTCCTCGTCAATGCGGATTCTGCATTGTGGGGAAAAAGGAGGGGACGATCTCCCGGCAAGTCGCCGATCTCCCCGAGTTTTGGAACGGACAACGGGAAATTAAGCTCCTCGACCCTAATATTTTAGCGTGCAAGGATCGGGAACGGCTTCTCCAAGAGCTCGCCGCCTCCGGCGCGTGGGTGGACTTCACCCAGGGGCTCGATATTCGCTTGATCGAGGGCGTCGAGGACCTCGTAACAGCTATAAAAATAAAACGGATTCATTTCGCGTGGGACAACCCGGAGCAGAATTTGAGGTCGTATTTTGAAAAATTCCGTAAAAAGTGCGATCTCAACTATTCAAAACTCGGCGTCTATGTCCTTGTAAATTTCAACTCAACACAGGAGCAGGATTTAGAGAGGGTCTATTTTCTCCGCGATCTCGGATATGACCCCTATGTCATGGTGTACGAAAAAGAAACCGCTCCGCGGGAGATAAAGCTCCTCCAGAGGTGGGTAAACAATCGGTTTATTTTCCGGTCGTGTCCGCGCTTTGAGGACTACGACCCGAGGCGGGGATAGGAGGAAAACGCTTGAAAATCAAGATTACAAAAGAACTCCCGACCGATCCAGAAAACCGCCCGGAGGTGGGCGGCGTGTATGAGGTAGTCCGGCAAGCACCGGGGCAGTATGGGCCGATCCTTTTTATTCGAGTAAAGGGCGTGGAGGTCGGCGTTTTGGGCGGGGAGTATGAGCCCGCGGCGGAGGTGGAACCGTGAGCCGCCGGGTCTATCGCTGGAGGGTCTCCCCTCCTCCGGGCTCCGGCTTTGAGGCGGTCGAGGTCCTCGGGGCCTCCCGGTATGAGGCTATGATCGCCGCCGCGAAATTGTGGCGCACTCCCTGGACGCAGATCGCCCGCGCTTGCACCTTTGAAAAGATCGGGGAGGCGGTGGAGCCGTGAGGAACTCATGCGAGAATTGCGGGAATGTGCGGTGCGCTAATAGCCTGATCGCTGTCTTTTGGGACGAGTGCGTCGAAAGCGGTTTTACAAAGCACTGGAAACCGAAAGAAACGGACCGGGCCACGCCGGAGCCAGGGGAGGAGGCGGAGCCGTGAAAAAGGGAAAGAACCGGGCCGCGGCGGCGGTCGAGCTGGCCGCCGTCCTCCTGGCAACCGCCGCCGCCTTTGCGTGGGGACAGCGGACCGCCCTGATCGAGCGGGGATATACCGCCCGCGGCGGGGAGTATCTCCTCCTCCTGATCCCGTTTATCTACTACACAGGGAAATGGACCCTCCTCGACTGGATCGCGGAGCTCCGGGAGCTATGGAGGGGCAGATAGTGAAGGAAACGATAAAAAGACTTGAGATCGCGTTCATGGGATACGACGCCCAACAGACAAAGGCGGCGTTTCAACAGTTTGCAAGAGACAATCAGGAGGAAATAAGAACCGATCTATTAAAAATGGGGCTTTTAGTCCTCAAAGACGGGACGCGGATCACGGAAATAACTCCGGGGACGGCGGGCCGAGGGATTCACGAATACAAATACGACCAACTGATACTCGCAGACGACAGCAGAAAAAAATACACATTGACCGCGGCGACGAGATCGACGCCCTGATTTATGGAGCTTTGGCCTATTCTTGTGTCCCGGAAGAATACAAAATTTTATTTTATGATCTCGACGCCACGGAACCGCGGAGCGAGACCAGGAAAGGAGCGGGAAAACATGGGAAGGAATTATAAAATTTGTCCCAGGTGTGGGGATCACCTGGACCACGGCGAGCGGTGCGAGTGCATGGACCGCCGCCCGGAGCTCGTGGAGACGGCGAAAGCCACGACGCCCGAGCGGGCCCGGGGCTATGTGATCGGCGTCGACCTCGCCCAGGGGAAGGACCGCACAGCGAAAGCCTACATTTCCAGAGCATAAAAAAGAGCCCCGGACGCTTGACGAGAGCGTCCGGGGCGCAACCGCCCGGAGGGCTGATTGCTATACCACTATTATATTACCACCTCCGGGCTAAAAAGGCAAGAGCCACAGGCCAAAAGAAAAGGCGGTTTTTTGATATGCAAAGAGTCAAAAGGCGAATTTTTTCGGGGGCCGTATGCGAGCAAGTGGTTTTCAATGTCCCGGACAGAATAAAAAACCTGGACAAGGCGGAGCCGCGGCCCCGTTTCAAAACAGAGGAGGAGCGGGCCGCCCACAAGCTCGGAATTTCCCGCCGGAAACACGCCCGGATCGTAAATAACAATTTCGGGCCTACATCTAAATATAGCACCTTGACCATGGACGACGAGCACGAGGTCCACACCTTCCAGGAGGCGAGGCGGGTCCGGGATAATTTCTATAATCGCCTCATATACCACGCCCCAGGCGCTAAAATCATGCTTTACATGGGCCGGGGCAAAAACACTCACCGGATACACTTCCACATGATAAGCGAGGGCATACCGGAGGACCTGATCCGCCGACAATGGACCGCGGGCTCCGTCCTACGGATCGAAAACCTCCGGGAACATAACTATTACAACGGCGTAGACCGGGGGCGGGACTATACGGGCCTCGCCAATTACTTATTTAACCACTGGACGCCGGAGGTCGGCGGCCACAGGTGGAAGGGCTCCCGGAAAACCCTCCAAAAGCCGGACTATGAGGAACCGATTACTGTCAAACGCAACTATACAGAGGACAAGCCGCCCAGGCCGCCGAAAGGCTATATTTTCGTAGAGGCCACGGCGACGAAATACGGATACCTTTATTATAAGTATGTCCTCAAGCCGCCGCCGAGAAAGCGGCCCAAAAAGAAGCGGGAATAAACCCGCCTCGAAAGCCTTGTAAATGTGTAAAGTTTTGAACCCAAACCACAGCAGGAAGGAGATCGCAAAAAATGAACATCAACCAGTTAGCGAAAGAGGTCCACGACAACGCCGTCGCTCATGGATGGTGGGACAAGCCGCCCGCGCTCCCCGAGGCGCTTTGTCTGATCCATGCCGAACTCTCCGAGGCCCTGGAGGAATACCGGAACGGGGCCCCGCTCGTTTATGGGACGTGCGCCCTCGCCGAGGAGGATTGTCAGTATTACGCCATATGCGACAGAGTGGGCCAACCAGGGGCGGAGGGCGCAGACGGTCCTTGCAAGCCGGAAGGGATCGCCGTCGAGCTGGCCGACGTACTTCTCCGCACTCTGGACCTCATGGCCGCCCTCGGCGTGGACGTGGACGCCGTGGTTATGGCAAAGCACAAATACAACCTCGGGCGGGAGTACAGACACGGAGGCAAAACCGTATGATCGCCCCAGGACGCCCCTCGGCGGCGGGGGGGGGGTAACTGATCGCAACTACGGAGGAGGTGGACCGCATGACAAGTGAATTTCCGAACCAACTCCGCCGCCTACGAGAGAGGGCGGGAATGAGCCGCCGGGTATTGTCGGAGCTTTGTGGATTAAGCAAGAACTCGATCGCCAGATATGAGCGCGGAGAGCGGGTCCCCTCCATCACGGACGCCGAGGCACTGGCCGACTTTTTCGAGGTCTCACTTGACCGCCTTTGTGGCCGGAAAAAATATTTTTCCGAGTGAGCCCCGTTCGGGGGCACGGCGGCCGCAGGACGTGGTTTAATTTACCTTGTGGAGATATAGCCGCATGGAGCGGGGCCGCGCGCCGGGATATGAGGCCCGGGCCCCTCGGCTCCAGGTAGGGACAGGAGGGCGGCGGCGGTGCGTGATTTTGCGAAAGCGTTCTATCTCTCGAAAGAGTGGAGGAAAGCGAGGGCCTATATATTCGACCGTGACGAGGGCCTTTGCGTGAGGTGTGGGGAGCTCGGGGAGATTGTTCACCACAAGGAACACCTCACGCCGCAGAATATCAGCGATCCAGAGATTGCGCTCGGCGAGGACAATCTCGAATTACTTTGTCGGGACTGTCACGCCCTCGCCCACCCGGGCGGATTGCCAACAGATAGCGGGCTCATGTTCGACGACGAGGGAAATGTTGTCAAGCGTGAGTTACTGTCATAGCAAAAGCGGATCACAGCGCAAGGGAAAATAAACCACAGGAGAAAGCAAGCCCAACAGAACACGCCCACCCATCCCGGCCCCGGGCCGCCCATCCGTCCGGCCACGCAGGGCCAGCGCCTCGGCGGCGGGCGAGCGGGAAAGCAAACGCGCGGAGCTGCGGCGAGTCCTCGGCGCTCATGCCCTCCCCCCCCCACCTCGGACCCCCGGGGGTGGGCTTTTCCGAACCGCGTCCCATCCCCGTCTATAACCCCCCGGGCGCACACATAAGGGGGGGGGGTACAGCCCGCCGGAGAGGAGGTTTATACATCTTATGGCAAAACCAAAAACTTCCTATGAAAGCCTCTCAACCGCTGAAAAAACGGAGGTAAAAAAGCGGAAAATCGCTAAACTTTTCCGAGAATTGCCCGCCGAAAAGAAGCAATTTGCAGACGGTTTGATCTATCAACTGGCCGTGACAACTGTCACCCTGGAGCGCCTTGTGGAGGAGATCAACAACGGCGAACTGATCGAGGATTTTGTCCAGGGAACCCAAAAGCTCCGGCGCGAAAATCCGGCCCTCAAAAGCTACAATACCACGATCAAGTCGTTTACTGCCCTATCGAAAAGCCTCCTCGACCTCCTCCCGGAAAAGACCCAAAAACAGGCCGGGGAGGAGCTTATGAATTTCGCAACTAAGCCCCCGGGGGCGGGTAGAAAATGAATTATATCCTTGCCTATTGGGAGGCAATCGAGAGCGGGAAGGTTGTCACAAGCCGCCGCGTCCGGGCCGTTTACAAGCGCCTCGCCCGGGAGATACAGGAGGCGGACCCCGACTCCCCGTATTATTTCGACGAGGAGGTCGGGGAGCGCCCGATTATATTCGCCGAGCGGTTTTGTAAACAGTCCCAGGGCGTGATCGGGGCTCCGCTCGTGCTGGAGCTTTTCCAAAAGGCATATATTCAAGCTCTTTTCGGATTCCTGGAGAAGGAGACCGGATTCCGCCGTTACCGGGAGACCATGTTCCTCGTGGGCCGGAAAAACGGCAAGTCGACCCTCCTCGCCGCGATCGCCTTGTATATGCTGATCGCAGACTATGAGGGCGCGGCGGAGATTTACAGCGTAGCCACGAAAAAGGACCAGGCGAAAAAGGTCCTCACCGAGGCTATCAACATGGTCAAGCAATCGCCGGAGCTCCGGGCCGTACTCAAGAAGCGGCGGAACGACCTCTATTTTTCGGCCACGGCCTCCATTTTCGAGGCCCTCGCCTCGGATTCTAACACCCTGGACGGCCTCAACGCCCACGCCGTCATTATTGACGAGCTCCACGCCATCAAGGACCGAAACCTCTACGAGGTTATGAAGCAATCCACCTCCAGCCGCCGCCAGCCCCTTGTCGTCATGATTACGACGGCGGGCATGGTCCGGGAGAGCGTGTTCGACGAAATGTATGAGCTTGCTTGTAAGATCGCGGACGGCGTCGAGGAGGACCCGACTTTCCTCCCGATTCTATATGAGCTGGACAGCCGGGACGAGTGGACCGACCCCACCAAATGGCAAAAGGCAAACCCGGGGCTCGGGACGATCAAGCAATACAAGACCCTCGCGCTCTTTGTCCAGAGGGCAAAGATCAAGCCGGAGGACCTCCCCGGCGTCCTATGTAAGGATTTCAACATCCGCGAGGTATCCGCCGCCGTCTGGCTATCCTTTGAGGCGATACAAAGCGAACTCCGCTTTGAGTTCCAGGACGTTTATAACACCTACGCCCTCGGCGGGTGCGACCTCTCCGCGACAACGGACCTCACTTGTGCGACCCTTCTCATACGCAAAGCTGGGGACCCGATCGTCTACGTTCTACAGCAATATTTCCTCCCGGAAAAACGGGTGGAGCACCTGGAGGACAAGAACACCAACGAGGCCCCATATCGGAAATGGGCGGACCGCGGCCTCCTCACCATCTGCCCGGGGAACCGCGTCAACTATTCCGACGTGACGGCGTGGTTTTGCCAAATGCGGGACGAGTGGAAGATCGACGCGATCAAGGTCGGTTATGACCGGGCCCTCGCCGGGTATTGGGTGGATGAAATGACCTCGAACGGCTTTGACATGGAGGCCGTCGCCCAGGGCCCCTATACCTGGAGCCAGCCAATGCGAGAAATGGGGGCCGCACTGGAGGCGAAACAGGTCAACTATAACGGGAACCCGATCCTTGTTTGGTGCCTGACAAATACCGCCGTAAAAAAATCGGGATTGAACAACATCCAGCCCGTGAAAATCACGGACAAGCGGCGGATCGACGGCGCGGTCTCCCTTCTCAATGCGTGGGTTATGTATGTAAAATATTTCGAGGATTTTATGTATTCCGTGGGGTGAAACAATGGGATTTTTGAATATTCGCGGACTTTTCGAGTCCGTATTCGGTAAACGGCCCACGAGCGGGAGCAACCTCCCGGCGTTTCGGCTCCTCTCGTCCTACGACTCCAGCTTTACGCCATTTAACGGGCGGGCGTGGGACATTGGAACCGTCCGCGCCGCCGTGGACGCATGGGCCAGGAACGCGGCAAAGATACAGCCCCGGCACATCCGCCGCGCCGGAGGACGGCGGGAGACCGTAAACGACAGCTTAGAGCGGATTCTCCGGGTCCGGCCTAATCCGTATATGACCGCCTACGCCTTTTATTACCGCGTGGCCGCTCAATTCGTTGTGTATAATAACGCCTTTATCCTCCCCGTGTTCGACGGCGGCAAGCTGACCGCCCTCTATCCGATCAACGCCTCCCGGGTGGACCTCGTGGAGGATATGGGCGGTATGTATGCCCGCCTCACCTTTGCGACGGGGAACGTCTACACCGTCCCATATGAGCACCTCGTCCACCTACGGCGTCACTACCTGGACAACGATATTTTCGGGGACGATAACCGCCCCCTCCTCCCTGCCCTGGAGACGGCGGACGCCTTCAATCAGAGCATGAGCAAGCTCGCCCGCCTCGTTTCCGTGATCCGGGGTATTCTGGAGGCCCCGACCGTCACAAAACAAGAGGACCTCGCGGCTCGGCGGGACGCCTTTGTCCGGGATAATTTCAGCATGGAGGCCAACGGCTCCGGCGTGATTATCACGGACAGCAAACACAAATATACACCCATCCAGCAAAAGGAGACGCCGATCCCGACAGGACAGCTTGAATTTGTCCGGCGGGAGATTCACGACTATTTCGGGATGAATGAGGCCATTGTCCAGAACAAGGCCACACCGGAGGAAATGGACGCTTTTTATCGGGGCCAGCTCGTCCCGTTCTATATGCAACTCGCCCAGGGCCTCACAAATGCCATTTTCACGGAGCGGGAGCAGAGTTTCGGGAACGAGGTCCTTTGTGAAATGGATCGTATCCAGTTTGAGACCCTGGACAAGCGGGTCGAGGCGGCGCAGTTTTTGACAAATATAGGAGCTTTGGAGCTGGACCAAGTGCTGGAGGTTTTCGGATTCCCGCCGATCGGCGGCGAGGAGGGAAAGAGGCGCGTCCAAACGCTGAACATGGTAAACGCCGCGATCGCCGACAAATACCAGCTTGAAAGCAACGGGACAAAGACGGAGGCGGACCCGCCGCCGCAAAAGCCCCAGGAGCCGCCCTCCAAGGCCCAGCAGGACCCGCCGGAGGGCGAGGAGGGGCAGGAACCCGCAGACCCGAAAGACGGAAAGGAGGGCGCTTAAAATGCCCGTTAAGAAGGGGCGCGAGTATCGCGTATTACAGGGCTTTTCCCTCGTCCCCCGGGAAGGGGAGGCGGACGCCTACAAGGTGCGGGGGACGGCGATCGTCTTTGATACGCCGACCTGCCTCTTTGAGGTCGACGGCGTCAAGTATTACGAAGTGATCGACCGCCACGCCCTGGACGGGTGCGATCTCTCCGACGTGATTATGAACTACAACCACGGCGGGAAGGTCGTCGCCCGCCTCCGCAACAAGACCCTCGTCCTCACCATCACGGACCGGGGCCTGGATATGGAGGCCGACCTCTCCGGCACAGTAGCGGGCCGGGACCTTTACGAGGAGATCGACGGCGGCTATATCGACAAAATGAGTTTTTCCTTTGTGGTGCGGGCGGCGGAGTATGACGCCGCAACCCACACCCGGAGGATAACTAAAATCCGCAAACTATACGACGTTTCGGCGGTGGATATTCCCGCCTATGAGGAGACGTCCCTCTCCGCCCGATCCTTCTTTGAGGTGGAGCACTCGAAGGAGGTCAAGGCTTTGGAGCAAGCCGCGAGGCGGCGGAGGCTTTTAGCGCGGACCCGTACCTATCCACACACCACACAGAAACAGGAGGATTAAAAGCTATGTTTGAAAAAAGACGCAAAGAGATCGCCGCCCGCCGCGCCCAGATTCGGGCGCTTTTGGCCGGGGAGGACCCCGTCGATATGGACGCCCTAGAGAGGGAGCTCGACGCCCTGGACGCCGAGGAGCGGGACCTTGACCGCCGGGAGGCCGCGACCCGCCGCCTCAACAGCGGGGCGGACCTGGAGGGCCGGAGCGGCCAGCAGGGCGGCCACGGCGACCGCGGCTCCGGCGACGAGGGCGGCGGAAGTCCCACCCCCGGCCCCGTGAACCCGATCGCCGGGGGCGGCGAGGCCCGGGGCGGCCTCCCCGTGGGCGTGGAGAGCCGCGCCGCCTACCTCGCCGACCTCCAGGGGATTCCCCTCCAGGACGTGGAGGCCCGCGCCCAGCGTTTCGCCGAGGGCGGGCGTATGGAGATCACCACCGACGCCCTTTGCCGCTCCCTCACCCTCACCAGCGGGAATATCGCCCAGCCGACCCGCGTCTCCGGGATTAACCCCGGCCAGAATATCGTCTCCGGGATCGTGGACATGGTCCGCGTCGTGGACGCTAACGGTATGGGTGAGGATTCCGTGGCCTATGAGGTAAGCGGCGGCCAGACGGCGGCCACCAAGAAGGACGACGGAACCGCCCCCGCGACCACGGACCCCGTCCTCCGTATCGCCAAGATTACCCCCGTTTTGATCTCCACTCTGTCCTACGTCTCCCGGAACATCCAGCGCACGACCCCCCTCAACTACCAGGGGCGGGTCTCCGAGGGCGCTTTGACCGCCCTCCGCAAGAAAACCGGGGGCCTCATTGTCACCGGGGACCCCGCGGCCACCATTCCCGAGCTGACGGGTATTCTCAAAGCCGCAGCCATTGAGGCGGGCTCCGACGTGGAGATCGGCGAGATTGACGAGAAAACCCTCCGCACGATTGCCCTCAAGTATGGCGGCGCGAACAATGTCGAGGGCGGCGGCGTCCTCCTCCTCAACAAGGACGACCTGATCGCATTCGGCGACATTCGCGGGACCAGCGAGAAAAAGGCCGTTTATGAAATTGAGTTTTCCGAGAACAGCACCACCACGGGCACGATCAAGGACGGCGGCCTCGCGGTGAAATTCTGCATTGTGGACGAGCTCCCCGCCCTCTCCAAGGCCACCTCGGCGGCGGGCTCCTATTGCATGGCATACGGGAAACCCCTGGCCTATCAGCTCGACTTGTTCGGGCCCTACACCGTGGAAGTCTCCCGCGACTATAAGTTCGCGGAGGGCCTCCTCGCCGTCATGGGCGAGGCTATGATCGGCGGGAATGTTATCACCGAAAACGGATTCCTCCGTATCAAGAAAAAGGCCAGCGCCGGGGCGTAAGGAGGCGGAGCATGAGCGAGAGCATGGGCCGGGGACCCGTCGCCCGGGAACCCGCGGCGGACGTCTCGGAGGAGTATCTCGCCGCGGGGAGGCAGTCTGTACGAACGAAGTCGACAGCGTTTGACGGGGAGATCGTGGACCTGATCCGCGCCACCCGGGAGGACCTCGCCCTCGGCGGAGTCCTCCCCGAGCGGGCCCGGGACGAGGAGGACCCACTCATTAAGCGGGCGGTTATGAACTATATCAAGGCGGAGTTTGGCCTCGACAATGAGGACGCGGAAAAATTCCGGGCCGTCTATGAACGCCTCAAGGTCTCCCTCGCTATGTCCTCGGACTACGTCGGCGGGGAGGTGTAGCCGTGTACTGGAGAGACGAGGCCGCCCTCATTCGAGAGGAAAAAAGGGTAAAACCGAACGGCTACAAGGAAACGGTCAAGACGCGGCGGGAGGTATTCGCCAACAAAAAGACCGCCACGCGCTCCGAGTTTTACACGGCAAAACAGGCCGGGGACAAGATCGCCCTCGTCCTGGAGGTGCGGGGCGCGGACTACCAGGAGGAGACCCTCGTGGAGTACGAGGGCCACCTCTATGAGGTCGTGAGGGCCTACACCGAAAGCGGCGAGACCTACGAGCTCAACTGTAAAGAGGCCCAGGAGCCGCCAGAAACGGCCCAGGAGGGGCCGGACGAGGAGGGGGCGGGGTGAGTATCAATGAAACCTTGCGGGCCGTCCTGGAGCCTATAGCGCCCGCAGAGGCGGACGCCTACGAGGGCAAGAAAGCGGTTTACATCACGTTCAATTACCACACGACCCCGATCAATTACGGGGACGACGAGCCGGAACAGGAGCGGGTCTCCGTCCAGGTCCATCTATACGCCCCTCTCGGCTACGACATTACCGCGAAGCGGCGGGCCGTTAAGAAAGCCCTCGCCTCGGCGGGCTTCACCTATCCGGCCTATACCAACGCCTCGGACAAAGATGGTCAGCACCATGTTTTTGAGTGCGAAACCGTCGAGGGCTTAGAGGAGGAATGAAAGAGAATGGGACGCCTCACCGTGAATGGGCTTGACGCCCTCTCCGACGATTTCGCCGCCCTGGCTCGCCTACCGGATAGCGTGGTTGAGGGGATTCTTGAGGCCGAGGCGGGCGTTATTCTCCCGGCCCAGCGGGCGGAGATTGAAAAACAGTGGACAGGGCCGCACTCTTTGGGGATTTCCTCGAAGTCGGTCAAAAAGGGGAAGGTAAAAAAGGATAGGGACGGGCGCTCCCTCTCCATCTATCCCCAGGGAACACGCAAGCGCGGCAAGCAGAGCACGAGAAACGCCGAGATCGCGTTCATCAATGAATACGGGGCCCCGGGGCGGCACATAGCCGCCCGCCCCGCGATCGACGCCGCGAACAAGAAGAAAGAGAAAGAGGCGATAGACGCCGGAGAGCGGGTCTATAACCAATTTCTCGACAGCAGAAACCTATAAATTTTAGGAGGTTTTACTATGGCAAGTTTTGGGGCGAAATATCCCTATTTTAACCCCGTGGCGGAGGAGCCGGAGGGCAAGCTCCCGGTCTACAAGGACCAGGAACCCGTCCGGGTGGGCCGCCTCGTCAAGGCGGACCTCACCGTAAACCTCGCCTCCGGCAAGCTCTTTGCCGACGACGGCCTCGCCGAGAGTGTGGAGGAGTTTTCCTCCGGCTCTATCGCTATGGAGACCGACGACATGGAGGACGCCGTCGCGGGCGAGGTTTACGGGTGTACCGTAGAGGGAAAAATGGTCCGCTACAATGTCGGGGATGATCCCCCGGCGGGCGGCCTTGCGTACTTCAAGAAACTTATGAGGCGGAAAAAGGTCCTTTACAAGGGATATTTCTACCCCCTCGTCAAGGCCGCCCTCGGAAACGACACCGCGCAGACCAAAACCGACAGTATCACATTCGGGACCAACAACACGACTTTTACAGTGTTCGCTTGTGAGACGGGCGACTGGCGGTTTACGGAGGAGTTTAAGACGGAGTCCGAGGCGATCGCCTGGATCAAGAAACAGCTCCAGGGGAAGAAACGGGCCGCCACGCCCACGGCCACGCCCGCGGCGGGTGCGGTCGCCAGCGGCGCGACCGTTGCCCTCGCCACCACCACGCCGGACGCCGTGATCCGCTACACCACAGACGGCTCCGACCCGACCGAAACCTCCCCCGCCTACTCCGCCCCTATTGAGATCACGGAGGAGACCACGATTAAGGCGATCGCCACCGCCGAGGGATTCGCCGCCTCCGACGTGCTGGAGGCTCACTATACCCTGACGGAGTAACACACAGGGAGGCGGGACAACCCGCCTCCCTACAAGAATTTACAGGAGGGCGCTATGAAAGCCGTGAAAATCAACCTTGCGGGCCGGGTGCGATACCTCGCCTTTACCGGGGAGGCTATGTTTCAAATGCGGGATAAATTCGGCGGGACCTCCAAACTCCTCGAAGATATGAAAGCGGACACCCGGGAGGGGTTTTCTATCGCTTGCGAGGCCGCCGCAATCCTGGCAGAACAAGGAGAGCTCGTCCGGCGCGGCCTCGGGTATGACCCGGAACCTATGACGGACGCCGAGACAATCGCGGCGACAATGGCTCCGAGTGAGATCGCCGCCCTCAAGGTTGCGATCCCCTCCGCCTTGACCCTCGGCTATGGCCGGGAGATTGAGGCCGACGCCGACGAGGTGGACCTCGGCCTTGCGGAGCTCAACACGCAAAAAAAACGTAGTAACCCGCGCCCATTATATCCGCATGGGGACGGCGGGCGGCCTCTCAAAAAAAGAGACCCTCCTCTCCACACCTGGAGAGATCGGGGACCTTTGGGAGCTTTACCTCCAGGCCCGGGGCGTAAAGAAGGAGCGGGAGCCGGAGGACGAATAAAGCCGGAGGGGGCGAACCCCTCCGGCGGCGGAGATTATTCGTGATAAGCATAGTAAACGACGGGGATTTTTCGGGCGGTATTCCATTCTCCATACTCAAAGAACAAGGTCATTTGATCTCCGGCGGAAAATTCGGGGATCGGAATAAGAAGGGAGTCAACAAAAAGATCGCCGTATTCAGTAGAAAAGCGGATCATTTCCGAATTTCTGACCTCTACCCATTCGGAGACTGTACCGGATATATAGAAAGTATGCCCCTCGTACTCCTCCGTATCATTGAGAACAGAGGGACCGGAAAACACCCCCTCTGGAGCGGGATTAAAAGCATTTTCAGGGAAAGACATCTCTTGTAACGTGGTTGGATCGGGGATTGATTTCGTATCGGGAGACACGCCGGGCAAGTAATAATATACCTCCTCGGGCGTCATAAGCCGCATAGATAAATCACCATCGGGCTCCATGAGCCGCCCGGTATCTTCATCAACGCCGAGAGTGTATGTTAGTACAGGATCGACGATTTTGTCTCCGTTACGCATAGCGGTGTAATAAAAAAACGATATGTCCCCAAAAGAATAATCGTTATATTCCCCCGGCAATTCAATAAAGCGTGTAGCAAGAGAGGAAACAATCAAACCAAAATCGGCACGATCGGCGCTATTCGACAGGACTTCAACAAAAGAATTGATAGTCCCGGACGTGTTCGAGACGCTTATATCCGCCTTGTCACTGTCACAAATACCATAAAGAGCCGCCTCCAGGCGTGGGGCGATTTCCTCCGCTTGCGCCTCTCGCTCGCGATATTGGTCGAGCAATTCCTGATCCGTCGCTCCCTCCCCCGCGCTTGTTCCACAAGCGGAAAGGACAAACGCAAGCATAAGCACAAAACACAAAAGATATTTTTTCCGCATAAAAACACCTCCAATAATAGCGCGAAAATGTCGCATTTCACAAGGGAAATTATCACCCGAAAATATGGTAATGTCAAGTAAAAAATTGATTATTACCATAGAAAGGAGCCGCCGCGCATGGCAAGGACGATCTCAACAAAACTCGCCGTAGAGGGTGAGGCCCAATATAAACAGGCGATCGCCGCTTGTAATTCCGAACTGTCCACGCTCAAGTCGGGCCTTGCGCTCGTGGAGAGCGAATTTCGCGGAAACGCTAACAGCATGGAGGCCCTCACGGCCAAGGGGGCCGCCCTGGATTCCATGTATAAAAAGCAACAGGAGAAGGTCTCCACCCTGGAGGCCGCACTCCGCAACGCCCAGCGGGCACAGGAGGAATACTCCTCCCGGGTATCAACGGCACAAAGCAATATAGAGCGGTGCGAGCGGGCCCTTGAAACCTTGCGGAGGTCCACCGGGGACACCTCCAGAGAGCAAGAGGCCCTCACAAAGGAACTCGACAAATGGAACGCCGAACTTGAGGAGGCCCAGGCCGGACAGGCGGCGGCGGAGCGTGGGGTCCAGAACTGGCAAAAACAATTAAACGGAGCAAAGATTGAACTCAACACTTTATCCGACGAGATAGGGAAAAATAACGGATATTTGAGTGAGGCAAGGGCAAGCGCCGACGGGTGCGCGAACTCCATAGACAAATACGGGAAGGAGACAAAAAAAGCAGGAGAGGAGTCCGGGAAATTCGGCGACAGAGCAAAAAGCGCAATCGACAACCTCGCCACCGTATTAGCGGCGGCGGGAATTGCTAAAACCGTGAAGGAGATCGCAGACACTCTTATGGAGTGTGCAAAGGCCGCAGAAAGTTTTGAAACTTCTATGGCGAAGGTCTCCACACTGGCAGATACAAGCGTCGTCCCATTGGAAACCCTCAAAACGGAACTTGTGACCTTGTCCGGCGAGACAGGCGTCGCCGTGGGGGCACTGGCCGAGGCGGCCTATCAAGCCCTCTCGGCGGGTGTGGATACGGCGGACGTTGTGAACTTTGTCGCCACGGCCACAAAGACCTCGGCGGCGGGCTTTACGGAGGCGTCGACGGCGGTTGACGTTCTGACAACCGCGATCAACTCCTACAAGCTGGAAGGAACAGAGGCCGAGCGCGTGGCCTCTATGCTTGTAAAGACACAGGACGAGGGCAAGACCTCCGTCGGAGAGCTGGCCGCCAACATGGGCCGCGTGATCCCGTCTGCCGCCGCCTACAACGTAAGCCTCGAAAACCTGACGACCGCCTATGCAATCCTTACCAAAAGCGGAACAAATACGGCCATTTCGACAACGAACCTCGGCGCTATGTTTGACGAGCTGGCAAAGAACGGCTCCAACGTGGCCGGGATTCTGGAGGATCAAACCGGAAAGAGCTTTTCCGAGCTCATGGCGAGCGGCTCCAACCTCGGCGACATTATGGCGATCCTCTCCGAGAGCGTGAACGGGGACGCGACCGCGTTCTCCAACCTCTGGAGTAGCACCACGGCGGGCAAGGCGGCCCTCTCCCTCCTCAATACCGGGGCAGAAGAATTTGACCGGACCCTCGGCGTTATGGCGAACAGCTCCGGGGCCGTCGACCGCAATTTTCAGATCATGGCGGATACAACGGAGTTTGCACACCAGCGGATGACAACCGCCGCGGAAAATCTGAAAATCGCCGTCGGAGACCAATTAAATCCGTCACTTGAAAGATTGTACGACGTAGGGACGGACGCTTTCACATGGGCGGCAGATTTCGCAAACGAACACCCGGCGGTCGTGAAAGCTGTTGCGGCGGTTGTCATAGGGCTCGGCACACTTGCGGCGGGAGTTACTGCCGTGGTAGCGGCAACTGCCGCGCTTGATGTGGTTATGGCGGCTAATCCGATAGGGTTGATTGCGGCGGCCGCCGTTGCGGCCGTTGCCGCCGTCGGCGCGTTTGCTTTTATGATGACCTCCGCGAGCGAGGAAACAAAAGCCTTTACGGGGTCACTCCAGGAGACAAAGGCGGCCTATGAGGAATTGTCCGAGACAATGGAGGCGGAGCAAGAGTCCACCGCCGCGAGTGCCGCCGCACTGGAGGAACTCCTCGCCATAGAGGAAAAGTCCGCCGCACAAAAGGCGGCGATCTCTGAACTTGTAAACCAACTAAACGAAAGCGTCCCCGGGCTCAATCTCGCCTATGACGAGGAGCGGGACGCCCTGGAGGGCCTCACCGCCGCCGAGGTTTCGGCTACGGTCGAAAAGGCCGCCGCACAAGAGGAATATGAGGCCCAGGTCGCCCGCTTGTCTGAACTCTACACAGAACAGTCGGAAATATCCGCCCGCCTGGAGGAGGCTCAAGAGGCATTAAACACCGCCCAGGAAACAGGCTCCGGGAACACCAGGACACTCCAAAATGATATTAACGAGCTCACCGCCGCCCAGGAAGAAAACGCCGCACAGATCGCGGAACTGGAGGAGGCGTCCCGGGAATACGGAGAGAAACAGGCGGAGGCCGCCGCCAAAACCCAGGAAATGACCTCCCGCGTGGAGGATATAACCGCCAAAATGGAGACCCTCCAAGCGGCCTATGAGGAAAGTTATAACGCCGCTATGGAGAGCATAGACGGACAACTCGGCCTCTTTAACGAGCTGGACGGATCGGCGAAAACCTCCATTGACAACCTGATCGGGACCCTACAGGGACAGGTCTCCTATATGGAAACCTACGCGGCCAACATTCAAAAGGCTATGGAGCTCGGTGTGGACGAGGACTTAATTAAAAAACTGTCCGACGGCTCCGAGGAGTCCGCGCAAATTTTGGCGGCCATTGTGGAGGGCGGCGAGGAGGATATAGCGGCCCTCAATGAACAGCTCGCAAAGGTGGAGGAGGGCAAAGAGGCGTTTTCGGAGACCGTGGCCGAAATGGAAACCGATTTTTCGGATCAAATGGAGGAACTTGTCCGGGACCTGGACGACGCGATCCAGGATATGGACCTATCCGACGACGCCTATCAGATCGGTGAAAACAATATGCAAGGGCTCATAGACGGAACGGCCAGTAAAAAGGCGGAACTCGTGCGGAAGTACGCCGAAATGGGCCGCGCCGCCCTCGCCGCCTACAAGAAGGAGGTCGAACAAGCCTCCCCCTCGAAGAAATTCAACGAGGCGGGCCGCTTTGATATTCAAGGCATTATAAAGGGCGCGGAGGCAGAAAAGGCAAACCTCGCGGAGACTTACGCAGACGCGGGCCGGACCGCTTTGTCGGCTATGGAGAAAAGCCTCCCCTCCAGCGTGGAGGAACCGCCAACCTCGGCGGCCATCAACAGACAGACCGCGGCGATCGTGGCGGCGGTCCGGGGCCAGGACGGCGGAACGCCTGGAGGTATCGCTATCTATGTGGACAAGCTGGAGGTCCGGGACGATTCCGACGTTGAGCGCGTCGCCCGGGAGCTCTACTATCTCACGGAACAGAAAAAGAGGTCGAGAGGAGGCGGCAGTTTATGAGCGGTTTTTCTTTCCGGGGTGTCCATAGTAGCAAATTCGGAATTTATACACAGGACACGAGCCGGATCATTCTCCCCCCGCGGCGGGAGGGAAAGGTCGTGATCCCGGGCCGCTCCGGCTATTATGACGGCGTGGCCGGGAATGTGTACGACGAGCGGGCGGAGACGATTCATTGTGCGTTTAAGTGCCCGAAAGGAAAAACTGTCCCGGAGGTATGCCGGGAGATCGCCTATTGGCTGTCCGGGACCGGGCGGCTCGCCTACGATAAGGAACCGGATAAATACTATACGGCCCGTATCTCCGGCGGGCCCCCTATGGCGCAACACCTCAAATACGGGGAGTTTGATCTCACATGGAACTATAACCCGCCTTTTGCCCTCGGGCGGACCGTGACCCAGCCGATCACCTCCGGGGAGAACCCGGTCGACTACCGGGGCACAGCGGAAACCCCTTGTATTATCGTTTTGAGGAACCTCTCCGACGCGGACGTCCTCACCGTCACCATAACGGCCATTAAAAGGAGTGTTTAGAAATGCGTGTACTCATTGAAAAAGACGACGGGGCCCTCATTGAGGCGAGGGAGATTGAAAGTGTTCCACCCGCCGCGGATACCCTGATTTTCTTTACAAGGGTATCTATGCGGCGGGCAGACCTGGAAAATATCGAAAAGCGGTTAAGTGAAAAGACGGGAAAAAAGTGTGTGATCCTGGATCATTTCATGGATAAGGTTGTCGGCGTGTAGGGCTCATGATCGGGAAAGGGCAATTATAGAAATAATAATTGCACAGATTGAAAGAACCCAGGTGAACACCTCCCGAAATGTAGCGCGGCCCCGGTCCTCCAATTCCTCCACAAGCTGATCGCAAAGAGTGACGACGGTATCGTCCGTCATATCAAAATCTGAAAATTCGAGCATACCGGGGCCGAGGCACTCTTGGAGCTCCATATAATCCGAAATGCCGCTTTTAGGAATAATGCGGCCAAGCGTTTTATATTTCCGCACAGCTTTACAAACCTTTGCTTGTTTATTTGTCATGGTATCACCCCCTCCCTCCGCCGAAATTCTACCACAGGCCCGGGAGGCGGACAACACAGAAAAGGAGTTTTCACTATGTACGCTTGCGACTACCTGGAAAACGGGATTTTGAACGCCCTCCGCGGCGTCACCTTTGCGGCTCCGGCGAAATGTTACCTTGCCCTTTACCTCAACGACCCCGGGGAGAGCGGCACGGCAGGGACGGAGGTAAGCTATACCGGATACAAGCGGATGGAAATTGATTTTTCCGCCCCGGCGGATTCCAACGGCGGGATCGGGGTCCAGAACCTCACCGACATTACTTTCCCGACCCCCGTCTCGGCGGCGGGCACCATTACCCATATCGGCGTCGTGGATTCCCTCACGGGCGGGAATATGCTCGCCCGGGGCGAGCTTGTGGAGCCCCTCATTATCGGGGCGGAGGAGCCCCCGGTATTCCTGGCCGGGGACGTGCTTTTCTACCTCACCGGGAACCTCTCCAAGGCGTGGAAAACAAAAGTCTTGAATATCCTCCGGGGAAACTCCATCCAGGGGATCACGCCCTATTTTTCCCTCTGGAACGGCTCGCCGGAGTCCTCCGGCTCCGAGCTGTCCGGGGACAATTACCAGCGCGTCCCCCTCACATTCGGGGCCCCGACGGAGCAGACCTCCGGCCAGATTATCGCCAGAAACTCCCAGGCGGCGGCGTTTCCCAGGCCCTCGACCGCCTGGGGGACCTGGACCTATTCCGCCCTCTACTCCGCCGAGACCTCCGGCGAGCCCGTCTATATTAAGCCCCTGACGGAGTCCGTGGAGCTCAAGCGGGGCTATATGCCCACGATTGCGGAGGGGGCCGTGGAGGTAGGGATCAACTAATCATGTATAACGATAGACGGTATAGCCTCGCCCGGTACTCCGTCAACCAGGAGACAAAGACGGTCGAGATCGCGGAGAGCTTTTCCGAGGCTATGGGGGCGGTTGCCGGGGCCGCGATCCCCGTTGATTTCCGGGACAAATACGCGGAGGCCCTCCAGGGCTCCGCCCGGGGGACGGTCTCTGTTATTTCCGCGTTCTCGGCGGCTGACCGCCTATTTACGACGGCGAGAATGTCGGCGGACGTAGTGACCCGGGCCGTCCTCTCCGAGGCCCTCCAGGGCTCCATATACGGCCAGAAGAACACGCCCGCGGCCCTGACCGTCCGGGACGTGCTGGCCGCCCGGGCCCAGGGCTCGAAGAATGTCCCCGCGCCCCTGGAGCTTGCGGACCGCCTCACCGCGGCGGCGGCGGGCTCGAAGAATGTCACGGCCTCCCTCAAGGTCTCCGAGGTCATGACCTCCATGTTAGAGGCAACCTCGCAGACCACGGAGCGGACAACCCTCCAGCTCACGATCCCGCCCGGGGGAGAATTGCGGATTGACAGCGAGCTTTTTCTTGTTCTCTTGAATGGGGAAAACGCCTTGCATACACAGTCCGGGGACTGGATCAACGTATCCCGGGAACTCCTCCGGCTCATTATCGAGAGTGCCTCCGGCGGCCAGCTCCGGGGACAGCTCATTTATACGGAGAGATACCTATGATAGAAATTTTTGATAAACAGCGGCGGCGGGTAGCGATCGCGGAGAATGCTCACGCCATTTCAGAACAGAAACGGATTAACGCCGTTTGGTATTTCTATTTTTCCCTCCCTTATAAGGACCCGAAAAATGAGTATTGCAAGCCGTTCTATTATGTCCGGCACAACGGCGGGGAGCTTTACCGGATCATGCCCGAGACCCTGACCGTGGACGAGTCCGGGAGCGTGGCCTATCAGTGCGAGCACGTCCTCGCAACCCTGATTGACAATATTCTTTTCGGGTATCACGTTGTCGGGAACCTCGGGACCTATACCCCCGACGTGATCCGGTACGTCCTGGATCACCAGCTTGTGAAAAATTGGGTCCTGGACGAGTGCGACTATCGAAACCAATTTGAATATGGGTGGGAGCAAGAGTCCCTCCTCTCCGCCCTCTTTTCCGTGGCGACGCCCCTCGCGGGCCCCTACATATGGCGGACAAATACGGCGGTTTATCCGTGGCGGCTGTCCCTCAAACGCCTGGACACCACGGGCCGCCCGGAAATGTACGTCCGGCGGCGGCACAATATGACAAGCTACCAGCGGAGCCGGGACCCTCAAAATATTGTGACCCGCCTCTACCCCCTCGGCTATGGCGAGGGCGTGAACCAGCTCGGGATCGGGAGCGTAAACGGCGGCGTCCCATACCTCCAGAGCCCGAAAGCAATCACGGACAAATACGGGATTATTGAAAGGGTATGGACGGATCGCCGCTATGAGGACCCGGCCTCCCTCAAGGCCGCGGCGGAGGCTATGCTCCGGGAGCTCCAGGAACCCGCCGTTTCCTATTCGGTCGGCTATCAGGAAATGACCGCCTCCGACTTTGACAAGGCCGAGGTCGGAAAACGCCTCCGCATGGTTTACCCGGAGATCGGGGAGAGCGTGGACACGTTCATAACAGAGATTAAGCAGGACTATGAGGACGCGGAGCGGTCCTCCCTGGTTGTGGCGAACAAGGAGACCTCGATCGCCTCCTCCCTGGCCGATATGGCGGACCGCCAGAGGATCGAGCAGACATACGCCCAGGGAGCAACCCAAATTTATAGCCAAGCCCTCCAGGCGAATTGTGACCGCTCCTCTGGGGCGGTAATGGACTTTTTCATCCCGGAGGAAATGCGGATTATAAACAAGGTCCTCGTCAAGGTGCGAATGACAAAATTCCGGGCCTACTCCAAGAGCACGGAGAGCGACGCCGCGAAGGTTGTCACCTCCACCACAAACGACGACCAAACCCGCACGAGCTCCGACGGGGGGCGGACCACCTCAACCACCACCACCAGCGACGACCAAACCCGTACAAGCTCGGACGGGGGGCGGACCACCTCGACCACCACAAGCGGCGGCGGACAAACCACCTCCAGCGGCGGCGGGGCAACCTCCAGCGCGACGGCCCTCGAAAGCTCGAACGTCCTCCCGAGCCAAACAACCGGGCAAGCGGTCCACAACCACGGCCTCCATAACGGAGTGCGGATTGCAATATATGGGGGCGTGGATGAAAACGGGGCCGTGATTGCGGACGGATACGAAATATGGGTGGATTCCGGCGCTCATATCCACCCGGCCCACTCCCACACCATCCCGCCGCACACGCACACCGTAGACGACCACTCGCACAGGCTCACCATTCCGGCCCACTCCCACACGACCACGATCCCCGGCCACTCTCACCGCGTCACCATCCCGGACCATAGGCACACGATCACGATCCCGGGGCACTCCCACAAGGTAACGGTCCCCTCTCATTCCCACAATATCACGCCGGGGATTTATCAATATGGGAACCCTCAAAAATTCGGGCTTTATATCAATGGGATAAAAAAAGCGGATTTCTCTGGGAGGACGGCGGAGCTTGATATTACGGACCTCTTGACAGGCTCGGACAACATGATCCCCCGGGGGAGCTGGTTGTCCCTGGAGGTCCGCCCGGACGACCTCGCCTATATCAGCATTGATCTAATTGTCCAAGGCTTTATTCAGTCAAGAGGAGATAAAACAGTTTAGGAGGTTTTTCTATGGCAACAGTGCTCTATCCCGGTATTGCGTTTTCGCCGCAAGCCACCCTCACAAACAACCTCGGCGCGGCGGATACCATTATTGAGGTCTCGGACGCCTCGGCGTTTCCGCCCGCTCCGAACCTCGCCACCATTGGAACGGACGAGGAGGGCGAGACCATCCTCTACACCGCCAAAACGGAGATCGCCCTCTCCGGGTGCAAGCGGGGGGTCGAGGGTACGGCCCGGGCCTGGACGGCGGGCGAGCTGATCGGGCGGAACTTCACCGCGAAGGATCACGCCGACCTGATCGCCGCCATTTCGGAGACCCGCGGCGCGGCCACGGCGGCGGCGGGCGCGGCAACGGAGGCGGGGGAGGCCGCAAAGGCCGCCCAGGACGCCGCACGGGCCGCACAAGAGGCCGCAAGCGAGGCGGAGGGTAAAGCTACAGAGGCGGCGGAAACGGCGGAGAAAGCGGCCCAGGACGCCGGACAGGCAAAGAAGGACGCACAGACCGCGGCGGACGCGGCGGCCACGGCCCAGGGCGCGGCGGAGACGGCACAGACCGCGGCTACTTCCGCCTCCACGGAGGCCAGCGACGCGAAGAAAGAGGCTGGAGAGGCGAAAAAGACCGCAGACGAGGCCCTGGAGACCGCCAAGGCGGCGGGCGGGCTTTACCCTCAAATTATTGTGACCGTGGCGGCGGGGGCCGTTGTGACGTGCTCCAACGGCTCCAAGAGCTACGAGCAGACCTCCACGGGCGCGGCGGTCGTGTTCAATGTCCCGGATTATGGGACCTGGAGCGTCTCGGCGGAGCGGGACGGCCTCCCCTCGAACACCGTCGAGATCGTGGTGGACACGGCGAAGCAGTACGCCGCCGCCCTGGCCTTTTTCGAGTCCACGATTACCGTCAACGTGGAGGCGGGCTCCTCCGTGGTATGTGAGGGCGGCGGAAAAACGCAGACCAAAACCTCCGAGACGGGCTCCGTCGTCTTTACCGTCACCTCGGCGGCCACCTACACCATAACGGCCAACACGGGAGACGAGACCACGAGCGGGACGGTCCAGATCACCGCCTCCGGCGAGGCGAAAACCCTCACCCTTGAATATTTCCGATCCACGATTACCGTCAATATCGCCGCTGGGGCTTTTGTCACTTGTACGGACGGCAAGACCTCCCTCGAAGGGACCTCCAACGGCTCCGTCGTGTTTATGGTCCACAATGCGGGGACGTGGCAGATCACAGGCTCCATGAATGGAGAGACCACGAGCGGGACGGTCCAGATCACGGCGGGCGGCCAGTCGAAAGTCCTAAACCTTGAATTTTTCTCCGCTACGATTACCGTCAACGTGGAGAGCGGCTCGACCGTCACTTGCGCGAAGGGCTCCAACACGCAGACAAAGACCTCCACGGGCTCCGTCGTCTTTACGGTAAAGGAGGCGGGCACCTACACCATAACCGCCACCAAGAGCGGACAGGAGGCGAGCGGGACGGTACAGATCACGGCGAACGGCCAGACAAAAACCCTCTCCCTCGCCTATGTCCATATTTATAGCGCGGCATGGGACGGCTCCAGCACAACCAAGCTCACAAGAGGCGACGACGCGGCCCTCTTTACGGACCCCGTCCCAGCCGTGGGAAACGGGGCCGGGTCCTCCCCCTTTGACAACCGCCTCCCGTGGTCCGGCATGACAAAAGTCACGGACGGGAATAACGTCCTTGTGAAAATTCCGAAATATTGGGTAAAGGTATCTCACGCGCCTTTTAAGGTCCAGATCGCGGACAAGGCGACCCCGGGTTATCAGGTTTCCCCGGCCCACCGGGACCGCGGGGACGGAGTCGGCGAGCGGGATGTTGTCTATATTGGCCGCTATGAGTGCGACGGCTCCTATATGTCCAGGAGCGGACAGGCCCCGAAAGTCTCGACGCCCCTCGCCACCTTCAGGAGCGGGATTCATGCCCTCGGCGCGGAGTATTGGCAAGCGGATATTGCTTTACATTTGACGTGGTGGTTTTTGTATATCGTGGAATATGCGGACTGGAACGGCCAGACGGCGATCGGACAGGGTAACGTAAGCTCCGGCGCAAAGATCAACACCGGGGCCACCGATTCCATGACCTACCACACAGGCCGCGCCGCGGGGACAGACGGCCAGACCGCCGTCCAGTATCGGAACATTGAAAACCCGTGGGGCAACGTCCGCGAGTGGAGAGACGGGATCATTTTCTCCGACACCAATATTTGCACCTATAACAACCCGGCCAACTTTTCCGACGCCTACAACGGGACCGGGGCCGTGGTGCGGAGCAACAAACGGGCCGCGTCGAGTGGATGGATCAAGGCATGGGGCCACGACACCAACGACCCGAGTTTTATCTATCCCTCGGAGGTCGGCGGGTCCGAGACGACGTTCGTCCCGGATTATTGCTATTATGACGCCGGGGTCCGGGCCCTCAATGTCGGCGGCTACTATGGCAACGGCACCCGCGCGGGGCCGTTCTACCTCTACGGCTACAACGCGCCCACCAACTCCTACGCCTACCTCGGCTCGCGCCTTCAAAAGCTCCCTCGGGCGGCGTAGCCTCCGGGGGGACCGGGGGGTCGCAACCCCCCGGAGGTAACGATAAACACACATTGACGAAAAGGAGGGATACAAACAAAAAGGGACTGGCTACGCTATGCGACCGGGCTTTTTGGCTCCCGCGTCCCGGATTATTGCAATTATAACACCGGGGTCCGGGCCCTCAATGTCGGCGGCAACTATGGCAACGGCACCAACGCGGGGCCGTTCTACCTCAACGGCAACAACACGCCCACCAACTCCAACGCCAACCTCGGCTCGCGCCTACTTATTCAAGACACAGCCTCACCACATAGCCTTTTCCGCACCGCTCGGTGAAAATTGCCGTAGGGACATGTTAGTAAGCCTTTTTGGTTTGAAAGACCGTGAGGTGAATAAGAAAATTTATTTACATCCGAAAGGCGAAACATGAAAAGAATAGGATTCCTCATGGAGAGGCTTTGCAAAAAGGAGAATGCCCTCCAGGCGATCGAGGAAATAAACGAGGATCGCAAAGATAATAAAACCGCTCAATGGGTGGAGCGGACAAAGGAGGAACGGGCGGAGGAGCTTTGCGAGATCGCCCGGAACTTCCACCTGAAACCCGCCCGGACCTTTGAGCGGTACGACCCCACCGCAGGGAAAACCAGGATTATCAACGAGCCCGCCCTCTGGCCGGACCAATATATCCACCACATGATCGTCCAAGTCTTAAAGCCCATCCTTATGAGGGGCATGGATTATTTTTGTTGTGGGAGTATCCCGGGCCGGGGCCCGCACAGGGAGAAAAAAGCGATTGAGAAATGGCTCGACAAAGACCGCAAGGGGACAAAGTACGGCGGCGAGGCAGATATTAAAAAATTCTATGATTCCCTATCCCCTCGCGTGGTTATGAGATTCCTTTGCAGGAAAATCAAGGACCGGGAATTTCTCGCCCTGATATGGAAGATCATCAAGGCCGGGATCAAAATAGGCTTTTATATTTCTCAATGGCTCGCTAACGCCGTACTTGAGCCCCTGGACCACTATATCCGGGAAAAGCTCGGTATCCGCCGATATGGGCGGTATATTGATAATTTTACTTTTTTCGGCCCGAACAAGAAAAAGCTCCACAAGGCGATCCGGGCAATCATGGAATACCTCGCCCGTATGGGCCTACGCCTAAAGGAAAATTGGCAAGTCTACAATACCCGAAAGCGCATGGTCGACGCCGTGGGGTATCGCATGAAACGGGGCTTAACCCTGATCCGCAAGCGGAACCTCCTCCGCCTAAAAAGACAATGCACACGGGCGAGTAAACGGATCGAGGCGCGGCGGCGGGTAGACCCGAAACAGGCCCGGGGGATTCTGTCCAGGGCCGGACAGCTTAAACATTGTGCGGGAAAGAAACAGTATGAAAAGCACGTCCTCCCGATCCGGCCAGTTTTGAAAAACGCCGTCCGGGAGGCGGACAAAAGGAGGAGAAACCTATGCTTGAATACACGATCGGCATAATGAGGGACGGCGGGCGGCCCCGCCGCTACCTCCGTATTAAATCCGACGAGGCGATCCAGGTATTGGACCCCGTCGTATCCTTCACAAGAGCACAGGAGGACAAAAGGAGCGTTTACGAGTGCATAATCGGGGCCCTGATTCACGAGGCCCAGGAAGGAGGCTTTTTCTATGAATGGTACGAGCTGGAGAGCGTCCTTGTGGAGGTGGACCACACCCTCCCCGTTGCCGCGACCGTCCAGCGCATGGGCCCGGAGGCCACGATCGCCGCCGCAAAGATCGCCCGCCTGACGTTGCCGGGGCTGGACCTCGACGACGGCCAGAGGATCGCGGTCTCCGCCCTTTATGAGGACTGGAGCCCCGGGGTCGCCTATAAGGTCGGAGACGTGCGGAACGCGGGCGGCCAGACGTGGGAGTGCTTCCAGGAGCACGACAGCGCGGTTTACCCGGACATTTCCCCGGAGGGGACCGCGTGGCGCACATTCTGGAGGCCCCTCCACGGAAACACGCCGGAGACCGCCCGCCCCTTTGTGGAGGTCCAGGGGGCCCATGATACATATAAGGCGGGCGAGTATATGGTTTGGACAGACGGGACCGTCCGGGAGTGTATCCGGGAGACGAGTTTCGGCCCGGACGACGACCCGGACGCCTGGAGCCTCCCGGACAAGCCCGCGCCCGCGGCGGCGGAGGCCGCAGACCTGGAGGCTATGACGATCCCCCAACTCAAGGAATACGCCAAGGAGCGCGGGATCAACCTCGCCGGGAAAACCCTCAAGGCGGATATTGTGGCGGCCATAAAGGCCGAGCTTTAAGAAGGAGGAACAAAAGACAATGAAAGAAAATATTTTTCGTGGCGTGATCGCCGCCGCCGTGGCCGGAGCCGCGGCATACTTCCAGGAACTCGCCCTCCCCGTGGCGGTCCTTTTCCTTGTTATGGTCGTGGACTATATCTCCGGCATGGTCCGAGCATGGACCCGGGGCGAGCTTTGTTCCCGCGTGGGAATTATGGGGATTGTAAAAAAGGCCGCCTATCTCCTGGCCGTCGTCGTGGCGATTGTGGCCGATTGGGTGGTACAGACGGCGGCGGGCCAGATCGGGGTCGATTTCGGCGGATTCTTCTTTTTCGGCCTCCTCGTGACAATCTGGCTCGTTCTCAATGAGTGTATTTCGATCCTGGAAAACATTTCGCAGATTGGCGTCCCGCTCCCGTCTTTCCTTGTGGCGTTGATTGAGAAACTGAAAAGCACAACGGAAAATAAGGGGGAGGAGCTGCTGAAATGACAGGGGCAGAAAGAGAAAAATATATCTGGAGCCGCCTCACCGCCGCGGGCTTGACGCCCGCGGGGACGGCGGGGCTCATGGGGAACCTTTACGCCGAGAGCGGCCTCAACCCGGCGAACTTGCAAAACACCCACGAGAAAAAGCTCGGCCTCACCGACGCCGCCTATACCGACGCCGTGGACGCCGGAACCTATACCAATTTCGCCGGGGACGGCGCGGGGTATGGCCTCGCACAGTGGACCTATAAGACCCGCAAGGCGGCCCTCCTGGCCTATGTCCGGGCGGCGGGTCGGTCCGTGGGGGACCTGGAGGCACAGGTCGGCTTTTTGCTCCAGGAGCTCGCCGGGAGTTACAAGGGTGTCCTCTCAACGCTGAAAAGCGCCCAGGACGTCCGAACCGCCTCCGACGCCGTCCTCCTCCAGTTTGAGCGGCCCGCCGACCAGGGCGAGGCCGCCAGGGCCCGCCGCGCCGGGTACGGGAAAACCTACTTTGACCGATACGCTCCGGCGGACACCTCCGGCCTCATGCCCTCCGGCGTGTTTGTGGACAAGCTCCTCACCGTGGCGGGGAATTTCAAAACCCTTTATATCATGGGGTGCTTTGGGGCCCCTATGACGTCGGAGAACAAGGCGAGATATACCAAAAATCACGCCTACAATACAAGCGAGGCACAAAAGGCACGGATCAACGCCGCCTCCGCCGATACATTCGGCTTTGATTGCGTCAACCTCATAAAAGGGATTTTGTGGGGCTGGAGCGGGGACGTCTCCAAAAGATATGGCGGCGCAACCTACCCGACCGCGGCGGCATTTGCGGCGGGGGCTTGCCCGGACGTGTCGGCGGACGGCATGATTAAAATTTGTAAGGAGGTTTCCACCGATTTCTCCCGGATTGTCCCCGGGGCGGCGGTTTGGGTCTCCGGCCATATCGGGGTATATATCGGGGACGGCCTCGCGGTCGAATGTACTCCGAAATGGAGGAACAAGGTCCAGGTGACCGCCGTCTCCAATATCGGGACAAAGGCCGGATACAACGCCCGCAAGTGGACCAAGTGGGGGAAAATCCCCTATATCAACTATAAGGAGGAGATCGAGAACATGAGCAAAGAGGAATTAAAGGCCCTGATCCGGGAGACCGTCCGGGAGGTCCTCGACGAGGAAAACCCGGTCTATAAGGATTTGAAGGACGTCCCGGAATACTGGAAACCCACCGCCGCGGCGCTCCTGGAGGCCGGAGCCGTGAACGGCGGAACCCCGGCGGAGGTATGCGAGACGGACCTCAACCTCCGCAAGGAGACGCTCAAGGCCGTGGTCGTAGCGGCCACATATCACGACGCCCGGGAGGGCAAGCAGTAGAAAAAAGGGCTGGAGGGTAACGCCTCCGGCCCTTTTCTTTGCTTTTGGTACGCCTTTTCTTTTGATAAGCTATGGAATATTACCATAGGCAGGAGGCTTTTTCATGTTAAAGTCAATTAAAATATGGGGTATTTCCATAGTGAGGAGGCGGAACCGTGAAAAAATTCCAGTTTGAGGGAAAGGGGAACATATCCGGGGACCGCGTCCGAGAACTACGCCTCCGGGCCCGATTGTCACAGTCTGCCCTTGCGGCGAAAATGACGACGGAGGGCGTCATTATGGAACAGGACGTAATAAGCCGGATCGAGAGCGGCTCCCGCCTTGTGACCGACTATGAGCTCCTCGCCTTAACGAAAATTTTCGCCGTCTCGGCGGACTGGCTGATCGGATCGGGATAGAAACACCCGCCGCGGGAAGAATTTCCCCCGGCGGATTTTTTGGGCTTGACTTTATGGTAAAATTAGCGTAATATAAGAGGCACAAACACAAGGGAGGCGGACAGCGTGAGAAAGGGAACAACGGCCAGCACGAGCAAACTCGCAAAACTCCGGGCCGAGCGGGGGCTCGGGCTCCGCGAGCTTGCGGAGCTATCCGGCGTAGGTATCCGGCAAATACAAGGGATAGAGGGCGGGACCTCAAAAGTGGAGAATACCTCCCTAAAGAACGCCCTCGCCCTTGCGGACGCCCTCGGCGTACACCCTCGGGACCTGATCTAAAACACAACCCCGCCCGGCCAGTGGTCGAGCGGGGATTTTTATATATTGGAGGCTTGCGTTATGGGAAAGCATTATAAACATTTGACCTGGAGGGAGCGGCTACGAATTGAAACCCGCCTCAAGGATGGATGGAACCCCCAAAAGATAGCCGACGAGATCGGGAGGCACGTCTCCACTATTTACCGGGAGATCAAGCGGGGCCTCGGCGTCCAGCGCACGACGGACCTCATAGATTATGAGTGCTATATACCCGAGATCGCCCGGGAGAAATACGAGGCCACGTTCTCCGGCAAGGGCCCGGACCTCAAGATCGGGAAGGACCACAAGCTGGCAAACTACCTCGGAGAGGTCCTAAAGGACGGCTATCGGTCCCCGGAGGCCGCCCTCGGGGAAATTGCGGTTAAAGGGATGGAATTTGATACTAAAATATCGCCCCGGACCCTTTACCGCTATATCGAAATGGGGATTATACCGGGCATTTCAAGCGCAGACCTCCCCATTAAACGGAACCAGGGCAAAAAGAAAGAAAAGCAAAAGCCAAGGGCCGCCCGGAATTGTAGGGGAAAGAGCATAGAGGAGCGCCCCAGGGAGATCAACGCCCGGGAGGAGGTCGGGCATTGGGAAATGGACACAGTAGAGAGCACCAAGGACGGGAGCCTGGAGCGGGTCCTCGCCCTGACTGGCCGCGTCACAAGGAACCAAATAAACATAAAAATTAAAACGGGCGAGGCGAAAATGGTCGTTGCCGCGCTGGACCGCCTGGAGCGGAAACTCGGGGCTTTGTTCCCGGTCGTATTCCGTTCAATCACCGTTGACAACGGCTCCGAGTTTGCGGACGTGGAAGGTATGGAGCGGTCTTGTCTCCGCCGGGGAGAAAAGAGGACGACGGTCTATTATTGCCACCCGTACAGCTCCAGCGAACGGGGCTCCAATGAGAAGCAAAACGGCATGACCCGCCGCCGCCACCCGAAAGGGACGGACTTTAAGAAAGTCTCCCGGAAAAAGCTCCGGGAGACGACAGAATGGATCAATAACTATCCTCGGAAAATGTTCGGATTCCATACCGCGGCGGAGCTTTTCGCCGCCGCCTTTCCTGGCCTCCCCGCATTGTGCTAAAAAAATTTATAAAATTTTTCGCATTTCTCTTGACAAACGGCGGTCTGCGCGAAATTTCAGGAAGCTTTTCTCCCCGGAAGAGACGGCAGGGGGGAAAACTGTGCATATTTTTGCCCCAGGCCGGGATACTGAGGGAAAAGGAGGGCCGCCCATGGGTATCTTCGGCACAAAAAAACAGACTCCGCCCCCCCATCCCCGGCGGGAGCCCCGGTATGACATCCCCCTGACGGCGGACAGCGTCGCCGGGGTGTTTGACCGCTGTGCCGACTTCAGCCGGCGGACGCTCTACCTGAACAACGACCCGGCCCGGCAGGTGGAGATGCTCTATATCACCGGGCAGGTGCGCAACGAGCGGGCCTGTGACTACGTGCTGCGCCCCCTGGCCCAGAACCAGGCCCTGCGGGAGGCCCCGGATCTGGACGCCGCCTTCGACCTGATGGCCAAGGGGGGTCTGTACGCCCTGTCCGTCCAGACCCGGGACACGGCGGACCAGGTGATCTTTGACCTCATCGACGGGTGGGTGGCCCTGTTCTTCCCGGACAGGGAGCAGGTGCTCACCCTGTCCGCCGGGACGGAGGAAAAGCGCTCCGTCTCCAGCCCGGAGAACGAGCCCGACGTGAAGGGGGCCAGGGACTCCTTCGTGGAGAGCCTGCGCACCAATACCTCCCTGGTGCGCAGGCGGTTCCGCGCCCCGGAGCTGAAGGTGGAGGAGCAGATTGTGGGGCGGCGGTCGGTGACGCCGGTGGATCTATTATATGTAGAGGGAATCGCGGACCCCGCCCTGGCCAGCCAGGTGAAGGCGCGGCTGGAGGACATCGACATTGACGCGCTGCTGACCACCGGGAGCCTGGAGCAGTATGTCACCGACGAGAGCCGCACCGCCTTCCCTCTCACCGCCTACACTGAGCGTCCCGACCGCTTCTGCACCGGGCTGGCGGAGGGCCGGGTGGGGGTGATCGTGGACGGCATCCCCATGGGCTGGCTGTTCCCCGCCACCCTGGACAGCTTTTTCCGCACCGGCCAGGACCGGAGCACCAGCTGGGCGGTGGCCGGGGCGCTGTCGGTGCTGCGGTATGTGTGCATGCTCATCACCCTGTTCCTGCCCGGGCTGTACGCGGCGGCGGTGCTGTTCAACCCGGAGCTCATCCCGGTGAAGCTCACCCTGTCCATCATCGCCGCCAAGGCGGACGTGCCCTTCTCCACCCTCACCGAGGTGCTGGTGATGCTGCTGGCCTTTGAGGTGCTCCAGGAGGCGGGGCTGCGCCTGCCCTCCTCCATCGGGCAGACCGTGTCCATCCTGGGCGGCCTGGTGGTGGGGTCGGCGGCGGTGGAGGCCAAGCTGGTGTCCCCCGCGGTGCTGGTGGTGGTGGCCATCGCCGGCATCGCCGGGTACACCGCCCCCAGCCAGGACTTTGCCGGGGCGCTGCGGATCTGGCGGTTCGGGCTGACGCTGGCGGGGGGGCTGCTGGGTCTGCCGGGGCTGGCTCTGACGGGGGCGGCGCTGGTGTACCGCCTGGCGGCGCTGGAGACCTTCGGGGTGGCCTACCTCACCCCTTTCGCCTCCAACGCCGGACGGCAGAGGGAGGGGCACGTGGTGCTCCGGGAGCCGCTGCCGGAGGTGAAAACCAGGCCGGATTATCTCAACACGGAGAACAGGAGGAACCAGGGGTGAGAAAATGGGTGCTGCTGGCCGTGGGGCTGGCTGTAATTCTGGCGGGGTGGCGGCCCGCCCCCAGGGAGCCCGAGGGGATGGCCCTGGTGCGGGTGCTGGGGGTGGACGGGGCCGGGCCCGTCACCCTCACGGCGGTGTGCGGCGGAGACGACCAGGAAAACCAGAGCCGTGGCCGGTGTGCGGGGCGGGACTTCGGCCAGGCTCTGGAGGGGCTGCCCTGGTCGGGAGAGGAGGAGCTGTCCCTCACCAGTGTGTCCTATCTCGTGGTGGGGCGGGACGTGGACTTGAAGCAGACCCTGCTGGCGGTGCTGCGCAACCGGGAGCTGGGGGCCTCCGCCTCGGTGTGGCTGGCGGAGGAGGGGGCCGGGGCCCTGCTGGACGGCTGCGGAGACCCGGCGGGCAGGCTGGATCTGCTGACCCGGCAGGGGGTGGAGGCCCCCACCGCGGTGGGGGCGCTGGCCGCCCTGGAGCGGGGGGAGGGGCTGGTGCTGCCCCTGCTGGACGGGACGGGGCCCGAGCTGATCGACTGGGAGGAATGGAGGAGAGCGGCATGAAAAAGGAGGCACTCTCCCCCAGGCAGCTGTCGGTGACGGTGCTCACAGGGGGCATGTCCGCTGCGGCGGCGGCCGCGGGGCGGGCGGACTGGCGCTGGCTGCTGGCGGCGGGGGCGCTGGGCGTGCTGCTGGGGTGGCTGCTGCTGCGGCGGGTGGGGGGCAGAGCCCTCCACCCTGTGCTGAAGTGGCTGTACGCCGGCTGGGCGGTGGTCCTGATGGCAGAGACGCTGGGGCGGACGGCGGAGCGGCTTCACCAGGGGGCGGGGGCGGTCGGCGGCGCCGGCTGGCTGCTGGTGCTGCTGGCCCTGCCCCTGCTCTGGATGGGCTGGGGCGGGGAGACCGCCTTTTTCCGGGCGGTGGAGATCTTCTGGCTGGCGGCGCTGGCCGCCACTGCGGCCATCCTGCTGCTGGGACTGCCCCGGGTGGACTGGCGCTGGGTGCTGGAGCCGGGGGGCGGCTGGGAGGAGTCGCTGGCTGGGGCGGCGGGGATCCTGTCAGCCGGACTGTTCACCCTGCCTCAATTATATAATGTAAAGGAGGAGCCGGGGGGAATCCGCAGGGGGCTGGTGTGGCTGGGGGCGCTGGCCTGCGTGAGCGCGGCGCTGAGCACCCTGACGGCGGGACTGCTCAGCCCGGCGGTGGCGGCCCAGGTGGAGGGCCCCTTCTTTGTGGCGGCGGGCCTGCTGGGGGACAGCGCCCGGCTGGAGGGGCTGGTCTCCGCCCTGTGGCTGCTGCCCGACCTCACCCTGGCGGGACTGCTGAGCCGAAGCTGGGGGGAGCGGCGCTGGCCCGCGCTGGGGGCGGCGCTGGCTCTGGCGCTGGCCCTCACCGGCGCGGCGGAGGGGCTGCCGGTCTGGACGCCCGCACTGGGGACGGCGGCGCTGGCCGCGCTGACGGCGGCGTTTCCGCCGGGAGGGAAGAAATAGTGGTTGAGAGGGCGGGGATATGCAATATTTTGTGGTCGGAAGGGAGGCAGAAAAAAAGATGGGAAAATGCGAAAAAAGGTGTTGACAAAGGCGCCGTGGTCTGGTATATTAGCAAAGCGCTCAAGCGAGCCAGACGCTTCCAGAACAGTAAAAAGTATTTTGCTGGGACGGTAAAAAAGGTCTTGACAAAGCTGGATGAGCGTGATAGAATAGCGGAGTTCGCGGAAGCGGAGCTTGGATGAGAGTTCT
>ERZ808037.451-NODE-451-length-38427-cov-12.096141_pt1 | contig 38427 bp, 27 predicted proteins | sample MGYA00380190_ERZ808037 | MGnify/ENA primary metagenome ERZ808037 (study PRJEB31490, sample SAMN06133399) | mouse gut metagenome | isolation source: J9 | host: mice | place: China: Chengdu | collected 2015-05 ...
CCTCAGCGGATAATTCATAAATCACAGACTGCACTATATATTTAAAAAATATTAGTCATAAACTATCAACCAGATAAATAAGAAAATACACACTAAAATACCGTGTATATGCTTTCTTAATTACAACTGCTCAATTTTTTACACATTTATTATACTTAATGAGAGGTTAAGAGACGGATTCCTATTGTCACTGATTTTATTAAAACATATAATGAAAACTGAGCAGCAGCCAGCAAATAGTATGATTCTGTTCCCTAAGTTGTCGCTAATTTGTTGCTAACTTTTTCATAATGCGAATCTGGCATTTCCTCAAAATACCAAAGATAAAATTGATAGGAGGTCGTTTTATATGGCTTTAATTTCATGTCCCGAATGTGAACATTCTGTTTCTGATAAGGCGTTTTCATGTCCCTCATGCGGATATCCGATGAACATTTGTACTGCATCTGGCAAAATGTTTTCCCATCGCAGTATTTGCAAACGCCGCAAACTTCCAAATGGCTTTGGAAGTATCAAGCATCTGTCCGGTAAACGTTCAAGACCTTGGGCAGCTTACCCGCCTGTGACGGAGTTTTCATTAAATGGATCGCCCGTTCTTGGTCCCGCGATAGGATATTTCAGAATCTATGACGAAGCATATCAAGCACTGCTGTTATACAACTATACTTCTGACAGTATCAAAGAATCAAATTTCTCTTTAACAGCGTTATGTAGCGCGATGCGGTCAAATTACAACTGCAAATACATACATATTACGTTTGCAGAACTATATGAACAGTATTATGATGACAAATACAATCATTCCAAAAGGGCATTATCAGCGTCTGCGAAATATTCTGCTCAAGCTGCTTTTAACAATTGCCAGAAACTGCATGACAAGAAGTTTGCAGATTTAAGAAAAAATGATTTGCAGAATGTTATTGACACCTGCCCTTTGAAGCATTCCAGCCTTGAACTGATTGTGTCTCTTTTTCGGGGAATGTATGCCTACGCCATGCAAAACGACATTATTGAAAAAGATTATTCACGGTTTGTCCGTATCAATATCCCCGATGATGACGAAAACGGTGTTCCTTTTTCGCAGGAAGCAATTGATCTTCTTTGGAAAAACAGTGAAAATGAAATTGTTCGCGTAATTCTTCTGATGATTTATACAGGATTTCGCATTGCTGCGTATAAGACAGTGCAATATCATGAAGGTATGCAATATTTTCAAGGCGGAGTAAAATCCAACGCCAGCAAAAACAGGATTGTCCCATTACATCCTGCAATACAGACTTTTGCAAAAGAATTTATTCTAAGATATACTTCTGGCGGTGAAATTTTTGTGACCAGTAGATTTCGCAACTATTTTTATAAGACACTGAACTCGTTGGGCTTATCAACATCTATGTCAGGAACAAAGCACACACCTCACGACTGTCGTCATACTTTTTCATGGTTATGTGACAAATATGGCGTTGATGATTTGTCAAAACATCTTTTAATGGGACATTCCCTCGGAAATAGTGTTGAAAAATCAGTTTACGGACACAGAACTTTTGATGAATTGAAAACTCAAGTAGAAAAAATTATAGTGCCAGATTTTAGATAAATTGCAAGAAAACATCTCTAATTTATTGCTACTTCATCTGTTTTTTATAAAATTCTCTCAAAATCACGATTAAAATGAAGAAATTGCGAATCATTTTTTGAAAGATGAAAAAAGGCAAGTACTAAAAAGTAATAAAAAAATCTTGAAAATTATTGCTTTTTAACCTCTCATTAAGTATAATAAATGTGTAAAAAATTGAGCGGCTGCAATTAAGAAAGCATTTACACAGTATTTTTGCGTGTATTTTCTTATTTATCTGATTGATAGTTTATGACTAATATTTTTTAAAAATATAGTGCAGTCTGTGATTTATGAATTATCCGCTGAGGGGATTGTGCAGGTATACATCTGTTTTATAGAAAGGGCGGTTGCCAGATTTGCGAAGCTGAATCTTATAATAGGCTTCTAAATACATACCAGTTTTAGATGAATGGCTTCTGAATGTGGACATGTCTCATATGGAACAATACACTTCAAGAATGTGCAATAGTACATATGAAATAGCTGTATATACATATTGTATGGTCTGTCAAAGCGAATAAGATAAAGTAACTTTATTAACCAATTACTAGGATTAGGGGGAGTGTAGCATACACAGAGTCTAATCGCAACCAAGTGAAGGGAAGGAAAAATGAGTCCAATGAACAAATTGAGAGAAGTAAGAGATGAAAAGAAACTTGATAACAAAGGTTTCTCCCTCGTGGAGTTAATTATTGTTATTGCAATTATGGCAGTATTGATCGGGGTGCTGGCACCGCAGTATTTGAAGTATGTGGAGAAGTCAAGAAAGTCAGCTGATCTTGACAATTATCAGGCTATTATTACCGCCGTACAAGTATATTATTCCGATGTAGATAATGCACTTCCAGCAGCCGATACTTATAATTTTGTTATAACAGCAGACGGCAAAGTTGATGCTTCAACCGCATCTGAAATTACAACCGCTTGTGATGATGCAGGCGTAGATGTGACAAAAATTACAATGAAGAGCAACTCTTATAAAGGTAAAACTTTAGTATTCACAGTTACAGCAAAAGGAAAGAGTGGTTTTTCTTGTGCTGATACAGATTTAGCAGGTGCATTATCTATTGGTACAAGTCCTGTAACTGATTAACATTGTGTTATAATTGTATAATACTCAAGAATGTCAATTACACTTTTAACAGTACTGTAGTATTTTACTACCAAAAGTCGAAGGAGAAACTTTTTTTCTTCGACTTTTTACGTAATTTGATATGCAGCGATAGACTACTATAGTATACTTGTAACATAAATATTTTTATATTACTTAAAAAAATATATAACTCAATTAACTTCATTTTATCCCATATGCAAACACTAGTAAAAAATCTTGATGTTATCCTCAAAATCTTTTGTATTTCAGTCTCCATATATAGAGCTATCTATATTAGCAAACACTTCAAAATTCGCTGGTTCATTGTATCTTATTCTCCTGTCTGCTATGTCTGTTTCTATCTCATCTTAGCAGAAAAATGTATCAAATTTGCATTATATCACTTGCTTTTACGCCCATTTATACGAAAATATAAATGTGTCCGTGTGGTGCTTTAGCGGCTTATTTTCTTTGCACGGGTCTGTGTCTAAAAAAAGAACTCTCAAAGAGTCCTTTTTATACACGCGAACATAGACATTACTTCTTACTCGGATTTCCCATAGATTCTAAAATATTCTCTTGCGGTATCCTCATCTAATGCAAAATGTTTTCTCAACTTCTGTATAATAATACTTGACGCTACACCATCTTCTACCTTATCAAGTATAAACGCCTTAATTCCTTGCTCTCTTCCTTCTTCTCTGCCTTCTTCCCTGCCTTGGTAAATCAATATATCATCTCTTGAAAACTGTGCCATTGTCATATCACATACCTCCTTATCTGACAACAAATCTACAAATATCCCTCTCTCTAACAGCAATTCTAAGTATTCTGCCACTGTTGTTCTATTTGATGGCATTGTATATCTGGCATCTTTCTCTGTTCTCTGCATGTAGGTTATCCCATTTGCGACCAGTGCATAATTCCTCATGTCATTGTCATACGCCTCAAAACGTTTTGGCAAATCTCCCTGTTCGATATAGCTCAGTACCTCCTCCAGCGTCATGCGGAAATCATAGACATGTACAGTGGCTTCTAAGTCTGGCTTGGGCGCCTCTTCTCCATATTTTTCAGTTGCGGACCGGTACAATTCACTCAGATGCATGTCATACTGTACTTTTTGGGGCAGATGTTCCTTTTTGCGTTCTAGTCCAACCTGTAGTACATAGAGCTTTGGAATTGGAAAGTATACTTGCCTTCTCCCATACAGCAACTGCTCGCTGTCCACCATGGAACGCAGCCCTGCTGTTGCGTATTCCAGCAATCTGTATGGTATATTCGGTGAGACGGACGCCTGCGCCTCTGTAAGTACATAGAATATATCATCACACAAGCATGAGAAATCATTCTCCTTATTTCCAAACAGTACAGGGCGCACATTTGCAGTGACTGCCTTCTCAGCTTCTATCCCCAAGAGGAAGGAAGCTAATTTTCGTTGCCTTTCCTCATTTTCATACACTTTTTTGAAAAATGTGTCCTTTGCTTTTGTGTTTATTGGAATCACCTTTTGTTCTTGTTTGTGTGCTTTTTTCTGTTTTGACTCGCTCTCTGACAATATGTTCTCCTCCTTAGTACTGCTTTCCCAGTTTCAGTGATTGTAAAAGTTATATATATTATAACACAATGAAAATGGCAGCGGCAATCAGATTTGATTTTCATCTAAAAAATTTTCTTGCAGGTGTTCCTATACTCACTCCAATATTCTGTTACCGCCCTACATCATGGCTGTTTAGAGTGCATTTACAGGAATACTTTTTCGCATTTGTCTTATCTATTATTTTTACTTTCTTTCAAACTCCAAAACCAGCCGTTCTGCCTTCACAGTTCGCCTCGCAGCTTCGTCCTTCTCAAGATCTACTTCTGGAAATAGCCATTCATAATCCCCTGTTGAACCTCTGAGTGCTGCATTATAGCTTCCGTCCTCCTGCTTTCGTACATCTGCCAAAAACTGCATATATAGCGCTTCATACTGCAAAACAGCATAAAATGAAATGGCATTCGACGCATAATACTCATAATTGCCGATGTAAAGTTTATACTTTCCTTTTGGTAAATCACATTCCTCTGCCTCTAATAAATTGTTCTAAAACAATTTTTCACTGATAGTTTCATATATGATGATTTCTGCCATAAGAATAATGCATAGACTTATCAATAACATTTTTGCCAGCTTTTTTATTTTATCATCCTTTTCTTAATATCTTCTTAGATGAAGTGCATTTTGTATCTACTTCTCCACTGTGGGACATATATACCGATTATCAGAATCAATGTTTATCTATATACTATATGGTCAATGACGAGCTTTTGTCTCCTCTCATACATTACAATCCAGCGGCAAATCCGCTGATATCCAATTGATATCTTCTTTTTTGGGATAAATAGTTCCTAAGAGTGTAACGTGTTCTTTTGGTTGCTTATCATGACACTGTTCATATTCTTCTAGCTGTTCTATCGTGCCGTTTGCGTCCTTCACCTGAAATATATGAACCATATTTTCGTATCCTATCTCCAAAATAGCTTCTGTTTCATTTGTTGAAAAATACTCGTAAATGGCATATCCTTCTTTTTGGTTTTCATTTCGTTTTTGCCCATCTCTACAATCCCATTCAGCAAACATGAATGCCATATTCCAGTTTTTCTTATAGGAAATTTCTTCATATAATGTCACGTCATGATGGGCAGCGATATGCAGTTCGGTTTGTATATAATATTTTTGAGCATTTTCCTCCACACATATTTCCATATCTCGTATATCGCTTGACACAAATTGAAATAGCAGCTTTCCGCAATGGTCAAATACATTATTATAGGAAATGATGGCAGTGTTTTCTACATATTCGTAAGATAAAATAATCTCCATCGTCCCATCTTTTGTAAAATCATAACCCGAAATTTCTATCCACCTTAAAGCCACTGGATACTTATCGAGAAATGCAGAGATTTCATCAGTGCTTTTTTCGATAATGGCATTGATAGCCTCTAAATAAGATGCTGTATCTGTTGTATTGTTCTGTATATGGAATGCATTAAAGTGTAAATCGCTGCTAATTCCCACCACAAAAAGAATACTTCCCAAAAACAGAAGTATGATAGGCCATATTTTCTTTTTTATTTTATCACACTTGCCCACGACTTTTATCCTCCTCTGTAGTCTCTTCACTATATGCAATAGTTTTTTATATCTGTATTCTCCAAGCCAGCAATCTAAGTTTTGAGTTGGAGTCCCCCACATTCTTCTATGACTTGTCCACAAGTCAAATTTAATACAAACTTCATTCTTGGTTTGTGTGCAAATATTTTTTCTGAAAATATTTTTCTCTGCATCAGTCAGTTTAGGCAGGTCTCAATACGTTTGAAAAATCAGTAAATATCCAATTGCTCTAATACTTATTGGAAATCATTCTCTTGTTTCTTACATTAAAATATAAATGTTCTGCCTTATTTATAAAAATACTTGTCTTTATTAGCGTATCAGTTGAATGTATCAAATTTGCATCATATTTATAGAACATTGGTCTCTTATCAGATTTCTTCTCTATTTATATTGTTGCTATGCATCTGCTACCCAGCGTATTCAATCGAGGATTTTTAACATCATACGCACTGAAAGCGATCAATTTTTCAAAAACACTTGAAATATCAATCGCTTTCATGTATGATTATTTTATATGGAGACGTACCGAAGAGGCCATAACGGGACTGACTCGAAATCAGTTTATCGGTGCTATACTGATACGAGGGTTCGAATCCCTCCGTCTCCGTTACACAACCTTTCTTCTTTGCTTATCACGCATCTGTAAATCATTTTTGCATCTTAGTTTGTTTTATTCCACTCGCACGCTGCTGCTCACGCCATCTCTACCGCGGTTCTTGGTCACGACCAGTTTTCGTTCGATTTTGTCCTTTAATTCCGAGACATGCGAGATCACGCCAACCAGACGATTGCCTTCTGTCAGATGAATAAGCGCCTTCATCGCCTGCCCCAGCGCCTCCTCATCCAGCGAGCCAAAGCCCTCGTCCACAAACATCGAATCCATCTGAATTCCTCCTGCATAGGACTGGATTTCATCGGACAAACCTAATGCGAGCGACAGAGATGCCTCAAACGTCTCGCCGCCGGACAAAGTCTTTACACTGCGCTCTGTGGCATTGTAATGATCAATGACACACAACTCCAAGCCTGCCTTTTCCCTGCGATTTTCGCTGTCAGTCTCGCGCTTTAGCTCATACTGCCCGCTGCTCATTGTCATGAGACGCAGATTCGCGCGCCGCAGTATACGGTCAAAATATGTCATCTGAATATAGGTTTCTAGCTCTACCTTCTGTTTTCCAGTGAGCATTCCGTTTGCAGTGTCAGACAGCGCTTTCATCCAAATGTATTTCTTTTCAACCGCTAAGATATTCTCCTGTTTTGCAGTGACTTTTTGATAAATTTCCTGATTCGCAGAAACGGCAGTCTTCGTCTGGTCCCGCTGTCCGCTCAACTGCTGTTTTTCCTGCTGCCATCTATTTTTTCTTGCAAGCACCTCTTCCTCTTGCAGAGTGGCTGTCTCGCCTGCTGCGTCAAGCTGTGCTTGCAGTGTTTGAATCGAAGCTAATCGCTGCGTTTCCTCTGTTTTACACGTCTCACACTGTTCTTTTGCCGTTTTCAGCGCTGTTTCCAACGCCTGCTTCTGTTGTTTCAATTCGTCAATATGTTTTTCAACGGCTTCTTTTGAGGCACTCCCGAGCTGTTGCTGCAAATCATTCAGTTCCTTTGTCCTAGAATCCTGCTCTGCTGCGAGTCTCTCCAGTGAAATTTCCGCTTTCTGAAGCTGTTGCGCAAGCTGCTCAAGCTGCTTCTTTGTCTCTGAAATCTGCTGGTCTAACTCCTGTTTTCTGGATTGTTTCTTGGCATTCTGTACCAGCGCTTCCAAAAACGCATTGAACTGTTCTTGTCCATCTGCTTCTATACGGCTGAACGTATCACGCAGGACTTCTGCCGGCGTTTCGTCTGCCTGCAAATAAATCTCTCCAAGCTGCGGTGACTGCACACAAAGGCTTGCAAAAAGCTGTTGTGCCTTGTCATGCTGCAATCTCTTGCTTCCCTCCAGTGCTTTTTCTAACTCTATAAGCGCTGTCTGTTCCTGTGATAATACGCTCTCTGTCTCCTGCTGCTTTTGTTCTAATTCCATGCGTTCTGCAATCGCCTTTTCGAAGATATCGACACATTCTTGAAGCTGCTTTTTTAAATCTTGTATCATGGATATGGCGCTCTGTAATGTCTGCCGTATCCTTTCTTCTTTCACTGCTTCTGTTTCAGCCTCGTTTGCTGGGATTTCAAAAGAAACTCCCCTCAAATCACCTCCTGCATGTCCACACTGCACAAGATGCATTTGTGCTTCTGTACAGAGTATTTTGATTTTCTCCAGTTCGATCACAGTCTGTCCATACAGTTTCTTTTTTTGTCCCTCCTGCTCTGCCCTTCTGGTTGTCTCCTCCGTCAGCTGTGCTTGAAGCTGCTGTTTTTTGTTCTCTGCCTGCTCTGCTTCTTCGAGCAATTGCGCTTGGCGCTTTTTCTCTGTTTCTGCCTGCTTGAACTGTGACTGGCATTCTTGAAAACGTTGACGCAGATAATTTTCCATGGCGTCTGTATCGCCGCTTACAGCTTCAGTAAACTGCTGTTCTAAAAGCATTTGTTTCCACTGTTTTTGTTTCTCCTCCAGCTTGGCTTGAGCCGCTGCGAACGCTTTATTTTCCTGCTGCAACATCTTATTGATATCTCGCTGCTCTTCCTCACTGTCTTTGAGCTGTTGCGCTAACTGCGTTTTTCGTAGCTGGTCTTTCTCAGTTTTTTTCACGGACAAGGAAAGGTCTTGCTCTTGTTCTCTTAACTGATGCTCCTTCGCTGCAATCCATTCCCGTAGTTTAGGAAAATCTTCATTGTTTTTATGCGCTGCCAACGCTTTTTGTGACTCAGCGCTCTCGCCCCAGATACGTTCTGCCTGTTCCCAGATCGCCTGTTTTTGCTGTTTCAAACGGTTGATCAAATTGCCTGCGGTGGCACTTAGATGTGCTGTCTTTTGTTCCGCCTCAGTAAGCTGTGCCTTTTTCCGGTCCACTTCCTTTTTATCTGGCGCCGTTTCTGGCATTTGTGCCGGTCTTGGATGGTGCGTAGCACCGCAGACAGGGCACTGTGTTCCCTCCTCCAGTGTACGCGCCAGCATTCCAGCCTGTGCGTCCAGAAACCGCTGTTCTGTATCTCTACAGTCTGCGAAAATCTGGTCTTTTTCTGCTGCCGCGCTTACATACTCTTCCTGCGCTGTGCACAACTGTGCCTTCAATTCTTCCAAAACGCAGATTTCTTCCACAAGTTTTGTACAATCCTGTCTCTGCTCTGCCAATTCTTTTTGCGCCTGTTTGCATTGTAAACTGCGGGTTTCTGCGTCCTTTACTTCCTCCCACTCGCTGCGCAAAAGTTCCTGCTGTCTTTGGTGCGCGTCTGCCTGTTCCTGCGCTTTTTGGTATGCTTCCTCCTGCTTTGCGGCTTCCTCCTGCTGCAAATGCAGACTTTCTCGCTGCGTCTGAAACGTGCTAAGCTGTTCCTGTGCGGTCTCTGTACTATGCTTCCATTGAAGCTCTAACTCACCTGCATTTTTTAATCGGTCCAGTTCTGTCTTACGCTGTTTTTCCTCCTCGCAAAGCGCCGCTTTCTGCCCGTCCAGTTCCTTGATGGTCTCCGCGATTCGGTGCAACTGATGCCGGTATTCTTCGTGTTCTGTCTGAGCCTGCTGTAAGAGCTGTTCCCGCTCTGCCAGTTGGCTCTGTAGCGATTTTGTCAGTGACAGCAGAGTCTCCCTATCTGCATACTGCGCAATCTGTTCTTTTAGCTTCTTAGACTGCTCGGCAAGCATTGCCGCCTGTTTCTGTTTGGCTGCAATGCTTTCTTGCGTCTCTTGCAGATGTTGCGTCTCCTCCTCCCAAGCATTTTTTTGCTGACGAAGGCTTTGAAGCTGCTGCTGGCTTTTCTCCTTACTATTTTCCAGCCGTTCTTTTTCTTCTCCAACAAAAGCAAGCTCTCTTAATTCCTGTTCATCTGTATCAAGTGTTTGTTTGCGCATTTCTTTTTGCGCTGTCAGCTTGTTCTTATCATCGCTTTGCTGTGTGATTATCTGCTGTGCTGTTTCCAATTCTGTCTGCTTCTGTTGTAATTTGTCAAATAAATCAAGGCTCTTTCGCAGTTCTTCTATATCAAGTGTAAGCTGTTCGCAGTGTGCCGCGTCTTGTTCCGCTTGCCGATACTGTGCCTCTGCCTGCTGCATTCTGGGCGCAAGCTCTGCCAGTAATTTCTGATTTTCTTCAAGCGCCTTCTGCTGCTCCCGAATTTTGTGGATATTTCCAATGAGCTGGTTCTCGCCTTCAATCTTCGTTTCCAGCGTTTCCATCTGTTGATCTAAGTCCATCAAAACAACACTGTCCTCATCGCACAATTGTCTGAGTAATTCCAAGCCCTCGCCGACTCTGCCGTCAAATTTTTCCTTCAAGAGCTGGCGCATCTTCTCTGCGGCGGGCGTATCTTTCGTGCACACAATGCTTTCCATATATTGACTGATGCTGCGCTTTAATTCCTTATATTCCGCCTCTTGTGCCTTCACCGCATCCTTGAGCTTTCCCTGTAGGGTCTGATACAGCCCTGTCTTGAAAATCTGGCGGAAAATATTGCCCCGCTCCTCTGTGCCAGCCAGCAGAAGCTTCTGAAAATCCCCCTGCGCAATCATTGCAATCTGGGTAAACTGTCTCCGGTCCAATCCGATGAGTTCCGTCACCGCCTTTGTCACCTCTTTGGATTTGGTGACGGGCGTCCTATTATCTGGATAGACCAGCTCCGCCTCCGCCTTCTGCGTTGTGAAACCTGTCCCTCTCCCCTTGGGACGCTGATACTCAGGATTGCGTTTTACCTGATAACGCTTCCCGCGGTAGTCGAACATAAACGTCACAAAGGTCGGCACTTCGTCCTTCGCATATTTGCTGCGAAACATATCCGCCCTGCGCACATCACCGCTCGCCTCTCCATACAGGGCAAACACGATCGCGTCAAAAATCGTCGTTTTTCCGGCGCCGGTATCTCCGGTGATCAGATACAGACCTTGACTACCCAGACGCTCAAAATCAATCTCTGTATTTTCCGCATATGGTCCAAATGCACTCATAATCAGCTTTACTGGCTTCATTTATGCTTTCTCCCCTCGTTACTATGATTCCTTTTCTATGATTTCTTTACTGTGCTTCCTTTTCTGAACTTTCTTTGATATACTCTGCAATACTTCCGATACTGCGTTTTCTTTTCTCAACCTTCTTCGATACTCTCTGCTATGCTTCTGTTACTGTGCTTCCTTTTCTGAATTTTCTTCGATGCTCTCTGCTATGCTTCTGTTACCGCACTTCCTATTCTGAATTTTCTTCGATATTCTTTTCAATACTACATTTTGATGATTGGCTTTGCATCGTTCGGTCCGGCGCACTGCGTATAGCGTTTATGCAGACAACATGTGTTTTATCTGCTCTCCTCGATCAATCGTGTTACGAACGCAGACTGTTCCTCGCTCATCGGCTGGTTATTCTGCATCTCATAAAACTCCGCAAACAATTCCAGCTCTGTTTTCTGTTCGATCTCCTCTGCGCGCTCGACCACGCGGCTGTGCCTTGTTCTGCTGTTGTCGTATTCCAGCCGCATCAGATTGGGATAAATAACCCGCAGCTTCTGTAATCCATCCGGGATATCCTCCTCGTCAGTCAGCGTAATCTGCACATAATCTTGGGTGTCCGTATCCTGATAAAAAGATTTCGCTGTCACCTCCAGATAAGTCCCCCGGATTTTGCGCAGATCGTGAAGCGGAACCAGCGGGACTGTCGAAAGCGCGATGTTTCCTTTTTCCCGAAATTCTACCACAGTGACTGATTTTTCCTGCGCTGCCTCCGAGAAGGAATACTTTAAAGGCGTGCCGCAATAGCGCACAGTCTCCCGCTTTAACGATTGTGGGCTGTGGATATGCCCCAATGCCACATAGTCAAACTCATCAAAGACATCTGCGTCAACATTGTCCAGACCGCCGACAGACACCTCCTCGGAATCACAGCGCCCCGCACCGGTCACAAACTGGTGTGCGATCAGAATATTGCGCTTTGAGGTATCCACATTCATGCGCGCCACCGCAAGCTTTACCGCCTCATGGTAGCTCTCCGGCATTGGAGTCTCCTCCCTGTCTGACATCTCCTGCAAGGCATGACGCACCACTGCCGGCTTGACAAACGGCAGCAGATACAGACACAACTCCCCATAGGAATCGGTCATGGTAAATTTGGCAGTGTCTCCGCGGTAAACAGGGGAGACAAAAACGCCCCTGCCGCTCATAAGCTGTGCGCCAAACGCAATGCGCTCCGCAGAGTCATGATTGCCGCTGACCGCATAGACCTGTTTTTTGCGGTCTGCAAGCTCTGTCAGAAACCAGTCAAACACCTGCACCGCCTCGGCGGACGGCACTGGCTTGTCGTAGATATCCCCTGCAATCATGATGCCGTCCGCCTGCTGGGCATCTGCAATTGCAAGGATTTGCCGCAAAATGTATTTCTGATCTTCCAGCATCGGAAACTCGTTGACCCGTTTTCCGATATGAAGATCTGAGATATGTATAAGTTTCATGACGTTTTCCCCTTTAGTGAAATCATCTCTTTAAATGGAAAGAATCCATCAGGTTTCTCAGCAGGCTTGCGTGAGATGATAACTCCTCGCTGGTAGCGGCGCACTCTTCGCCGGTAGCGGAGTTTGCCTGCACTACGGCAGAGATCTGCTCGATTCCTATATTGACCTGCGCAATTGCCACATTCTGCTTCTCCACAGCCTCCACGACCGTCGCCATCTTCGTCGTCACGCCGTCTGCAATCTGATTTGTCTGTTCCAAAGCCTGCGTCACCCTGTTCATCGCATGACTGCCTTTATCGACCGTTGCAATAGACCCCTCGATCAGTTCCTTGGTTGCCTTGGCCGCCTCGTCGGACTTGCCCGCCAGACTCCTGACTTCCTCCGCAACCACAGCAAAGCCCTTGCCGGCAGTGCCCGCCCGCGCAGCCTCCACAGCGGCATTCAATGCCAGAATATTAATCTGAAAAGCAATACTCTCGATCGTGGAAACAATCGTGCTGATTTTCTCCGAAGAATCTGAAATATCCACCATTGCTTCGTTCAAATCCTTGACATAATCCATGCTGACACCCAGCTTAGCGCTGACCTGACCGACATACTCCCCTGCTTCCCTCGCAGCGGAGGCAGTCTGTCTGGCACTCTCAGAAATATCCGCAACCGTAGCCGAAACCTCCTCGACTGCACTCGCCTGCTGGGAGGTGCCTTGTGCAAGTGACTGCGCAGTGCCCGCCATCTGGTCTGCACCTGCGGAAACCTGCCCGCTGCTTGTGACAATCTTTCTCATGGTGCTGTTTAACGCAGCATGAATACTGTCGAGCGACTGCCTGATTGATTGGAAATCTCCTGTGTAATCCTGCTTGGCATTCAATGTCAGATCTCCCTGTGCAATTGCCCCCAATACATCTGAAATCTCACCGATATATACCTGCATCTGCCGTATTGTCTTCTCAAAAATCTGTCCCAGAATACCAATCTCGTCATTGGAGTGAACACTCCCTCGTATCTCCTCCTGACTTGCAAGTCCCAGATCACCTTGTTCCAAACGCAGTGCCATCTGGGTAATCTCCCGCAGAGGTTTGGTAATCCGTTTTGTCAGATATACCGCCAGAAACAGCACACAGACTGTAACGGTAATAAGGCTCATCACAGAGATGACATTGATCACATTGGCTGTCCCCTGCTCCGCATCCGTCGTTGGAAGCCCCGCAAAAATCAAGCCGTTGACATTCCCATTCTCGTCTTTTGTGGGTACATAGGAACACAGATAATTGATCCCTAATATATCCGCCTCGCCCACATAACTTTGCCCTTGCTCCAGCACGATTTGTTTCAGATCTGCGGACAACTGCGTCCCCACCACACGCTCACCATTTTGCATTACCGTGCTGTACTTGCGGGTATCTCCCTCAAAAATGGTAAATTCACAACCCATTTTCTGCTTCATCTCATCCAAGATCTGATTCATATCCTCGCTGCCCGACAACATGCTAAGTCCATACGCCAGCATATTTGTACCATTGACACAGCTCTCCTCCTGCATTCCTGTAATCAGATTGCGAAACATATATACACATATTGTCACCGCCATCACAACAAAAAAAATCTGCATGACTGCCATCACACAACCGATTTTCACCCCAAGCCGCATAAATCCCTTACGTCTTGTTCCATTTGCCATTTGGTTTCCACTCATTACTCGTTCCTCCGTCCTTAAAAATTTTCCCTTTTACGCTACACGACTGCCTCCACAATCGTCTTTGTGCCTACCTTGATCTCCTTCACGCCAACTTCCTTCTTCCGGTTAAAATTAAAACTAAGCATATATCCCTTATCCAGATGAAAATATTCAAGATACTCTGTTAGCTGCCTTTCACCACGTTCGTTGTATTCGCTGCCATGCCAGATTTTCAGTTCCACAATAAACTGCTCACCAAGGTAATCCACGATCACATCTGTGCGCCTCTCGTCTCTTGTCTGCGCTTCTATGTAATAATTTCCCGTTCCATTATTCCACAAATTTTTTCATGACCAGATCCATGTCAAGACGATGATTCTTGATAAATCTGATTCTGTCACTTCCACCTTTCGCATAAACTTCACTCTGAACAGCCTCTTCCGCCATCAGATAGTTCATAAGATACATCTCAAAGATACGGTTCGCAATCGCCACCTGTCCATTTTTCTCTGTCAAAAATCCAAACATCACCCCCATACTGACCGCCTTTTCATCTGGGCTAAATGGTATTTTCATCCCCTGATATATAATACTTTCGATTATGGCGCGCAGCTCTGTGTAACTGTCAAGCTGCTTTACCATACTCTCAAACAACGGTGTGCTGACCTTTAGCATCCTTTTTACCGCTTCGGCGACACCGTCCTTTGTCCATGCTATTTGTGGGGTTTCAAAACCCTCTGTACCGCATAGCGTCTCATCAATACGTTTGCAGATTGATGAGACAAGCACTGGATATCCTGATGTATATGCGTAGATTTCTTCTGCCACAAGACCTGTATTCATTCCCGTATGATGATCTGCTTCATACTCCGTCAGCATTGCAGCAATCTGACTGGACGAAAAACGCATCTCAATCTCAAACTCAGCCGCAATATTCCACGGACTGTTGTATTGATGTTGCGACTCAGCGCGCAATTTCAATTTCAGGTTCTTGATACTGTACACACCAGCAAGAATCACAGAATGAAAAATCGGCATCTTATCTCTCTTTAGATAATACCCCCGAAGCTGTGCCAAAAAATCGACAAAAACCTGATTATTCGACGCACTGTCCACCTCATCAATCATCAATATGACAGGCTGTGTGCTGTTTTTGCACATTCTGCTCAGACGCATAAACAGCTCCTTCAAGCTGTTGCTGTCTCTGTCAAGAACCTCTGTCAGCGGTTGCGTCAATTCTGCTCTGCCGCCCAAGCCATTCATTTCCAGAGATTCGATCAGCATATTTGCAAACGCATGGGCAAACGTCGAAGCATTCGCAAAATCCTCCGTTCCCATCTGCTGAAAGTCTATAGACAACACAACATAATCATCTTTTAACGCCTCTTCCAATGCGGCCAAAGTAGTTGTCTTTCCGTATTGTCTGCCTCTGTTGATGACAAAGTAACTGCCGCCTTCAACATAATCTTCTCTGATCTTCTCCAGCCTGTCGTCGAGCCTGACCATGTAATGTCTCTGTGGATTGCAGGACCCTGTCACATTAAAACTGCGTTTCATGCATTCCACCTCCATTCTCTATTCCTTCTGCTATATACTACTATACACGATTTTTGCACTTTCCACAACGAGAGATCTGAAACCTTTCCTACTTCCATTTAAACAGCACAAATCCCCCTATCGCTATCAGTGCACCGATGACCTTGCGCCAGCTAAAAGGCTGCTTCTCCACGCCGAACATGCCAAAGAGCTCTATTAAGTACGCAATGATCAACTGTGCTATCACGATCAGCATCACCGCCTTTGCCGGTCCCAAAGCGTCCATGCTCTTGATGACTGTCAACGTGATAAATGCGCCCATCGCCCCGCCGAGCAAAAAATATTTTGGCTCCACGGCGAGCACCTCTCGAAAAGATGTTCTATCCGCAAACAGCCATGCCACAATGCACACAAGAAACGCCGTAAACTGCACAAACGCATTTGCCGCCCACATGCTCGACGCCTCTGTCACTTTTGTGTTGAACACTCCCTGTACACTCATCAATGCGCCTGAGATCAGCGCAATCAAAAATCCAATCATAATTGTTAACCTCCATTTTCATCTTGACAGCAATTATAACGAATCACTACTATTTTCACAATCAAGAACTGACGGTTTTAACCTGCCAGTTTACAATTATCATTGGATTATTTAAAAAATTTATTCCTGCTATTTACAAAGAAATTCAGCTATTCCGGCGAACTTGGTGTCTCAGGTGTGACATCCAGCTCTCCAGTACCTTCCTCATATTCTACAGCAGGCAATAGTTCTACATGCGGGTCCTCGATGGACGCTTCCGTCACAGGCTCCCCTGCAAGCTGTGTCTTGATCTGTTCCGAGAGCTGTCGAAGCTGTGTGTTCGCATCTTCCCCGCCCCAGACCTTTGCAAAGCAGATTTCAAGCTCTACCCAGAAATTTCCAGTCTCCAGCATCTTTGGCATGGGAACAGACTCCTGATAATTGTCCATAAAAACTGCTGCGTGCTCATTTCCGTTTACACTCTGTGTCACAGAAGAAAGCTTCCCTGTCATACTGTACAAATCTGTGCTTGCGTCCCGAACCAGATACTCCATCAGACGCCCGGCAGACTCTTTATGCTCAGAGTAGCCATTAAGGACCAGTGCGTTCGTCACGGACATGCCCTTTGTCGTGAGTTCCTGATTGATATCAGGAAGTTTGGCAACACCGTACTCATACCCAAATTCTCCGTTTTTGGCTGCCTCATCCAGCTTTCTGATACAGTCGCTTGTCGCGATGGTATAGATTGTCCTTCCCTCCTGAAACTCCTGTAAAATCGTATCATAATTCGTTTCTTTGGTATCAATGGAGAAAAATTGATTGAGCTCCTGATAAACTTTCAGGCTCGAGACAGACTCCGTATTGTAGATATCAATCAATGTCTTGTCGTCCCCCGCATCACCGCCCACCGAGATATAATTTCCGATGAAAAAATAATTATAAAAGATATCCGATACATCCCAGCGGAAGAAATACTCCACATTCTCCGGCGTCGAATACTGGTCTGCAAAGGTGAGTATATCCACAATCGACGTGGGAATGAGCTGGTCTGCTGTCACACTCTGTCCCGCCGTCTCCTCAGGATTCTCTCCGCTATCCTCCGACTCATCACTCCCTGCCCCGTTTGCCTCGTCCGCGATCTGTTGCAGATAAGTCTTGTTATAGAGCAGTGCACTCGTCTCAAAATACAGCGGACATGCCACATATTTTCCATCATACAAGACCGCATTGCGCGCCGCTTGGTGAAACAACTGCTCATCATAGATGGGGGCGCTGTCAGGCAGTTGTGTGGCAAGCCCTGCCAAATATGCCTTTTCCAGTGAATCATTGCTCAGTATATAGAGGTCCGGCGTGTCCGCCTCCTCGTCCAGACTCGCCGCATTGACGGCTTCCAGATACTCAAGGCCCGACACCAACTGCACATTTACCCTGATATCGGTATTATTATAAAATTCCAGTGTCTTACTATTTAAATAATCCGTCAGCGCATCATCTGTGTACCATAAATGAATTGTCTCTTTTCGGTTCGCAAGCTCTGGCAGTGCTTCGCCTGCGCTGCGCTGCGCTGTGTGATACCAAAATACGGCGAGCAGAACCGCGACTACCGCCACAAGCGCTGCCACTACGCCAAACATCCTCTTTTTTATCCTATCATGCCTCATGAAATTTCCTCATATTACATTCCTCTTCTATATTCCTCATTTTATCCAAGCGCTCAGCTGCCTATCCAATGCGCTTCTGCTGTTTCCAGATCTATATGCAAAACTGCCATTCTGCAAAATTCATGCCTATTACTATTTGCACTTCTTTCACATCACTGCTGCTCTGTAAAATTCATACCTACTATTGGCGACACTTCTTTCACATCACTGCTGCTCTGCAAAATTCATACCTACTATTGGCGACACTTCTTTCATATCACTGCTGCTCTGCAAAACATGCGTCCACAATCTCGATCATCTTGTCTACATCTGCCTTTGAAACAATCAGCGGCGGAATAAACCGGATAATATTTGTGCCTGCGTTAATCAGCAAAAGCCCTTTTTCGATTGCCCTGTGAATGATATCATTCACAGGCATATCGCATTCCAAGCCCTGCATCAGACCAATGCCCCTGTGTGCCCTGATCTGGTCATACTTGGCTGTCAATGCGTCTAATTTCTCATATAAATATGCACCAGTCTCATTTACGTTTGCTAAAATATTCTGCTCCTCAAAGAGATCAAGCACCTTTGCAATCGCCGCACACGCAAGCGGATTGCCGCCGTAAGTCGTTCCGTGGTCGCCGCTTGTAAGTGACTGCTGCGCCACCTTTTCCGTCATCATAAATGCCCCCACTGGCACGCCGCAGCCAATCGCCTTTGCGCTTGTCATAATATCCGGCTTTACACCGTAGCGCTGCCATGCATACATGGTGCCTGTCCTTCCCACGCCGCACTGAATCTCGTCCAGAATCAGCAGAATATCCTTCTCATCACAGAGTGCACGCACCTGCTTCATAAACGACTCGTCCGCTGGATAGATGCCCCCCTCGCCCTGAACCGTCTCAAAAATTATCGCACATGTCTTCTCTGTCACCTGCGCTTTGACGCTCTCAAAATCATTGAAGTCCGCAAACCTGATGTTGCCGATCAGCGGCTCAAACGCCTCTCTGTAATGCGGATTTCCAGTCACAGAAAGCGCGCCCATCGTCCTGCCGTGGAACGAATGGTTCATCGCAATAATTTCATGGTCTGTATGCCCGTCTCTCAGAAACGCATATTTCCGAGCCGCCTTTAACGCACCCTCGACTGCCTCTGCACCGCTGTTGGTATAAAAAATTCTGTCCATGCCCGAAATCTTTTTCAGCTTCTTTGCCGCCTCGATTGCAGGAATATTATAATAATAATTTGACGTGTGAATCACGTTGTCAATCTGCGCCTTCAATGCATCATTGTATGCCTTATTGTTGTAGCCGAGCGCAAACACTGCGATACCCGCCACAAAATCAAGGTATTTCCTGCCCTCGATATCATACAGGTACATCCCGTCACCCTTCTCCCACACAATCTGGTAGCGATTGTAGGTGTGAAGCAGCGCGGACTCCGCCTCGTCGATATATTCCTTCATATTCATGATACTTTGTCCTCCATTTACTCTGCGTCCATATGCTCCAAGTCCTCGTCCTTGACAATCGCCGTACCAATTCCATTTCTAGTGAAGATTTCAAGCAGCAGACAGTGTGGAATCCGCCCGTCAAGGATATGTACGCGGTTGACGCCGTTCTTGATCGCGCTGGTGCAGTTGCCTAATTTGGGCAGCATACCGCCGCCGATAAAGCCGTCCTCGATCAGCTTATCCGCCTGCGTCGCTGTGATTCTTGAAATAAATGAGGACTTGTCATGAATGTCTTTGTACAGCCCCTCGATATCTGTCAAGAAGGCGAGCTTCTCCGCGCCGACTGCCTTTGCAATGGCACACGCCGCATCATCTGCATTGATATTGTAGGTCTGGAAATGCTCGTCAAGACCAATGGGCGCCACAATGGGCAGAAAATCCTTTTCAATCAAATCAAACAGCACCTTGGGATTGACTTCCTTGATATCGCCCACAAACCCAATGTCCTGCCCGTCTGCATACTTCTTTTCTACCTTCAACAGCCCGCCGTCCTTGCCGCTGACGCCGACTGCCTTCACGCCAAGCTCCTGCACCATTGTCACAAGACTCTTGTTGACTTTATTCAGCACCATCTCCGCAATCTCCATCGTGTCGCCGTCTGTGACGCGCAAACCGTTGACAAACTGCGCCTCCATGCCGACCTTCTCCACCCAGCGGCTGATTTCCTTGCCGCCGCCATGCACGATAATCGGCTTGAAACCTACCAGCTTTAGGAGTGTGACATCCTTGATGACATTTTTTTGCAGCTCCTCGTTGCTCATCGCGCTTCCGCCATATTTCACAACAATATATTTCCTGTTAAATTTCTGTATGTAGGGAAGCGCCTCGATCAGCACTTCCGCCTTTGACAGAACCTTGTTCATATCTTGTTCGTTCATTTTTCTACTCCCTTTTCAATCTAACTTCTGTAGTCCGCATTGATCTTCACATAATCATATGTCAGATCGCAGCCCCACGCTGTCGCCGTCTCTGCCCCCATATTCATGTCAACCAGCACCGTCACCTCCGGCTCGGACAAAATCTTTGTCGCTTCCTCCTCGCTGTAGTCTGTCGCTGCACCGTCTTTGTAAATCAGCATCTTTCCTGCCTTACTCTCGAAATAAAGCACCACCTTCTCCGGGTCAAAGTCCACGCCGGAATAGCCAAGCGCACACAGAAATCTGCCGAAATTCGCGTCATGACCATAGATTGCCGCTTTGCACAAGCTCGAACCAATCACCGACTTTGCCAGAATGCGGGCTTCCTGCTTGGTTGCAGCGTGAATGACGGTCGTCTCAAACAGCGCCGTCGCCCCCTCTCCGTCCCCTGCCATCTTTTTCGCAAGATCGGTATTGACAAAGTTCAATGCCTCGCAGAATGCCTCATAATCTGCACCTTTTTCGATGATTTCTGCATTTCCAGCAAGACCGTTTGCCAGCACGAGACAAGTGTCGTTTGTCGAGGTGTCTCCATCGACGGAGATCATATTATAGGAGTCAATGATACTGGTGCTCAAAGCCTCCTGCAAAAGCGGTTTGCTGATTGCCGCATCGGTGGTGATGTAGGCAAGCATCGTACACATATTGGGATGAATCATGCCAGAGCCTTTACACATACCGCCGATGGTCACAGTCTTGCCCCCAAGCTCTACTGTCACAGCGATTTCCTTGTTGATGGTATCCGTCGTCATGATTGCCTTCGAAGCCGTTGTTCCCGCCTCAGTTGAGTCTCCCTTTGCCGATACTAGCTTTCTGATTCCCTCCTTGATGCGCTCCATCGGAAGCTGCATGCCGATCACGCCAGTCGAACCGACAAGCACTGCATTTTCAGGAATCTGCAACAGACCTGCCGCAGTCTGTGCCTCCTCGCGGCAGTAGTCCATGCCCTGCTTTCCTGTACACGCATTTGCAATTCCCGCATTGACTACTACCGCCTGCGCATAAGGGCTGCTCTCCACGATCTCCTTGTCCCACATCACAGGCGCCGCTTTTACCACATTGGTCGTGAACGTGCCCGCCGCTCTGCACGGCGCGGTACTGTAGATCAGCGCCATATCCATTCTGTCTTTGTATTTGATATTTGCTGCGGTGCCCGCTGCCTCAAATCCCTTTGCCGCTGTCACACCGCCCTGTATCTGTTTCATAATTTTAAATCCTCCTTGTATCATAATGTCAGCTAAAATCTCTAACGAAACGATCATTAAGATTTCTTCTCTGCCCAATTTTTTCTTATTTTTCTGTCGTATATAAACCCAACATTTATCACACCATAATTTAAAAATATATCTGTCCAATTATCGCATTTAGTTCATGATGCAAATCGTCAGCTTTGTCATAATCCTCAGCTTCCTCCAAAGATATCAATTCCCGAACCATATAATTTACCCGTATAAGCACTTCTACGTCAGGTTCAATATATGGTAGCTGCTTTATATAATTTGCCGAATTGTTTGCAGAAGGATTTATAACATGAATCATATTGTTTATAATCTCTGAATTCATAAGCGCCAACAAATAGTATAATTTGGCAGTATCCTTTGGAAAAATTCCTACGATGGATTGATCAAAAACATGATTTTCCATCAAAAATGCACGTACTGTACTGGACTTCACCATAGGAATGCCAATACCTGTCCTAAAATAAAATGATGAATTTTGAAACCTTGATTTTTTATTATTATTGTAAAACTCAACCGTTTTTTTGTCCCACCTTACAAACCATTCATCTTTTTGTCTGATGTACCGTCTCGCAGATGCACTTTTAATATACGGCACATAACCTTCTTGAACGTCGGGAATACCATATAAAGAGGTACATCTAAACACTTTTTTCTGTTCGACAACCTCATATTTTTTTGCACCCTTAACATCTTTGCTGGCGGCTCTAATAAATCTCAAGTTATCCCCTGTATAGAAACCAGTTACCACCTCCGCCACATCACCAAGCTTAACGGAATGCTTAGATAATAATGATACCGTCTTTTTTTCCGCTAGAATGATTTTGCACTGCTCGCTATCAAGAAGCTCTTTTTGTTTAAAGTGAAACACTTGCAAGTGTTCAGGAAGCATACTGTTATTTTCTAATAACAGCGCAAATTCCCTCGGTGAGCCGAATCCTTGTACCACTCTGAATACATTGTCTACAGCCTCATTATTTTCGCATCTTTCAAGTGTAATAATCGAGAGCTTAGAATATGAAAAGCTAACCCCCGGAAAGAACTTGGAAGGAAAAATTAAGATTTCATCAATTTTTGTGTTTGAAAAAAGTACTTCCCTTAACCTTGAATACATATTTAAAAACAGATATGTATCTGGAATAATAAATGATAATCTTCCATGCAATTTTAAGACAGAGATGCATCGTAGCAAAAATAAAGAATATGTCTCCTTCACATAATGCCCCGCAAATTTCTTTTTGAGAAGATCCCTCTTTTCATAATCCTGCCATGCACCATATGGAGGATTTCCAATCACTTTTGAGTAATGCCCTCCTAGCTCACCAAACAGTTCCAATTGTTTATCAAACAATGTGTCAGTCTGCCTTAGCCATAATTGAGAGAGACTATAGCTGTCTAACTGCTCATCTAACAGTGTATCTGTTTCTCTTACAACAACTGCTGCATTGTTCTCATACTTTTTTTTCAGAACAGCAATAGCATCACGATTTATATCCAAAGCATCTATCCGCACAGTTGTATTTGTTTCTAACACTTCATCAATAAAAATCCCTTCACCAGCAGACGGCTCAAGTATGATATCGTTCTCAATAATATCTAGTTTTGCTACCATATAGGAACTAATTTCTTTTGAATTTGTATAATAAGAACAAAGCAAATCTCTCATTGTTGAACTCCTCTTCGTAATTCTTAAGTATTAGCTTAAGAAAAGCGTATCATGTTGGGATTACCATGTCAAGTACTTCAACAAATCATTCTGTTGTAAATGCAGTCTAAATTCATCACTAATATCATTTTGCCAGTAAACATTATCATCAAGCCATTTTCTCATATCAAATCCAGTAAACTCTCTTATCACAGCGTAGCATTCATCTGCACAATACACCTCCCAATATGGAGAATTTTTTAAGGTTTGTAAATAGTGGTTATTTTCATTTTCAGGCTGTCTGACAAACAAGATTGTTTTTTCATTTTCTCCCAAAGCAGCATAAATACTTGCAACCAATAACAAACGGTTCGTGTTCCCCTTCTCATTTGAGCTGAAGCCACTCTTGAAATCACAGTTATAGTGAATCCCTTTTTGTTCAAAGTGCAAGTCCAGCCCGAGCTTAATACCACCGCTGTCAACCATCGACCAAGGAATCTCATAGTGACGCTTCAACTCTTTTTTGATGTCATTATTCAAATATAGACCATCAATAAACTCCGTTGCATTTCCTTTTATTTTTGTTTGCAGTTCATTGAAATTCGGAGGAGAAATCAACGTAAGAGGTTTGAGCGGAAAATCAGCACCACCAGCTAAGCTGGTGGTTTGTTTTCCGCCCTATAAGGGCACAGTCCCGGCAAGAGCCTAAAGGCTCGTCGAAAGAGACATTCCGCCTGCAATATCATTCCATTCAGCCTAAAGGCATTGCCATTCATTATAAGCCGACATACTATGAAGTAATATACACTTCGCACCTGTATCTGTGGAGATGCGGAAGTTTTCTGACCATCCGCCACAAACAGTCTGTATTATCCGTATATGCATAGAATATCATTCACATTTCGCAAACCGTAGTATGGGTAATGAAAATTGATTGACGGCATTATACACAAGGAACATATTGAACACACCGCTGAAGCTTTTTCCACCACCTGTATAACAGGTGGTTTATTTGTTCTTCGCTATATAATCCTTAATGTGTTTAAGGGTTGTGAGCGGAGAACAGGGGCTTTGCCCACACAATTAAATGCAAGTTTGCAAAAAGGTTCCCACAATTCGCCAATCCTACGGGCAAACGCCATGTATTCGTATTTCCACACCTTATTGCGATATTCCAGCATGACAATATAGGACGCATATGTCAACTTCAAAATCTCGCTCAGCAGCATATGATTATCCCACGCGTCTCTTTTCGCTATTTCTACAATACGGAAAGTCTTTTGTCTCCTATATTGTTTGATACCATTACTAATTATAAAAACATTCTCACTACGAGTTTTTATTTTGTCTTTAGAACAATCTAATCTGGCTTCGACGTAGGCTCGAATATCTGAAATCCATTGCTCTTTAGATTTTGTCATAGGAATATCCCTCCATCAAAATAGCGCAATACCTGTTCGGCTTCCTGCCTTACTGGTTAAATGCCTCAATATTCTCATCGTTTAACACAAAATCATAATAGTTCAAATCCTCGCGCTGTTTCCAGCCAACACTGTGCCAGAACGCATTCCCGATATCATTCTTGGTAAATGCGATCAGGCTCACTTTATTGATATCTTCATTTTTCAGGGCATCCATGCAGAACACCACCATCGCCTTGCCAATGCCGCGTCTGCGGTATGCCGGATTGACACACACATGATACAGACAGCCGCGCCTGCCGTCATGTCCGCACAGGATTGCGCCCACCACGAAGCCGTCCTCCACCGCGACCACGCTGGTCGTAGGGTTTCTTCGCAGAAAACGCGCCACGCCCTCCCGCGAATCATCTATACTTCGGATGGCAAATCCCTTGATCGTCATCCACAATGCCCGCACCTGATCGTAATCCTCTATTGTCATCAATCTAATCATATTTCAATGCTATCCTCTCAATCTCACTACGCACCCTTGTACGCAATCTCTTTCGCCTTCATGCCCTATTGCGGACTGTTTGACCACTTTACCATCATAATTTATTATAGGAAGAAATACAACCATTTTCACCAAAATATTCTAAAATCATGCTAAAAGACTTCCCGATAAATCCGTGAAAAATCATACAGCCCGCAGCCCAGAATCCTACAATAGCGTGGGAACTCCTTCATATCGAAGGAACTCCTTCATATCGAAGAAGTGGCAATTCAGCAGTCTGGTTAAAATAAAAATCAATCTGTTGGTGCTTTCCCCGAATGCCCGACTCTGGAAGCCAGCTACAGACAATTACCTCGTAATTTCCGTCCTCCACCCCCCTTTTTCTGCTTTTTTGATAACCCTCCTGCGCGAAAAAGGGTTCCATGATCTGCAAAACCGTGATGCACTTATGCATTTTTATGCATTATATTCCGAATATTATTCACTTGTTTTTCTATATTTTACACCTTTATTCATTTTTGTCAATTAAAAACTGTATAATTTTACACTTGATTTATACAGTACAATGATGTATAGTAGCAATAGAGTATTTGAACATGCTCTAAATTTTTATGCTAATTTTTACAAAAAGGAGAATACATTCATATGAAAGAAAAAGTAGTACTTGCCTATTCCGGTGGTCTTGACACCACTGCAATCATTCCGTGGTTAAAGGAGAACTTTGACTATGAGGTTATCTGTGTCTGCATTGACTGCGGACAGGAGGAGGAGCTTGACGGACTTGAGGAACGCGCAAAATCCTGCGGTGCAGAGAAGCTTTACATTGAAAATGTAATCGACGAATTTTGCGACGAGTATATCGTTCCCTGCGTACAGGCAAACGCCATCTATGAAAATAAATACCTTCTAGGCACATCTATGGCAAGACCGCTGATCGCGAAAAAACTTGTGGAAATTGCCAGAAAAGAAGGCGCTACCGCCATCTGCCACGGTGCGACCGGCAAGGGCAATGACCAGATTCGTTTCGAGCTTGGCATCAAGGCGCTGGCTCCTGACATTCAGATTATCGCCGCCTGGAGAAACGACAAGTGGACAATGGATTCCCGCGAATCTGAGATTGAATACTGCAAGGCACACGGCATCCACCTTCCGTTCTCCGCTGACAGCTCATACAGCCGCGACAGAAATATCTGGCACATCAGCCATGAGGGTCTTGAGCTGGAGGACCCTGCAAACGAGCCAAACTACGATCATCTGCTCGTACTCGGCTGTACACCAGAAAAGGCGCCTGAGGAGGGCGAGTATGTGACGATGACCTTTGAGAAGGGCGTTCCAAAGTCTGTAAACGGCAAGGAAATGAAAGTTTCCGACATTATTCGGGAATTAAACAGGCTTGGCGGAAAGCATGGCATTGGCATTGTGGACATCGTGGAGAACCGTGTTGTCGGCATGAAGTCCCGCGGCGTCTACGAGACACCGGGCGGAACAATCCTGATGGAAGCACACCAGCAGCTTGAAGAATTGATTCTTGACCGCGATACATACACCTTAAAGAAAGAGATGGGCAACAAGCTCGCTGACACGGTATACGAGGGAAAATGGTTCACACCAAAGCGCGAAGCGATTCAGGCATTTATCGAAAAGACGCAGGAGTACGTGACTGGCGAAGTGAAGTTCAAGCTCTACAAGGGCAACATCATCAAGGCTGGCGAAACAAGTCCGTATTCTTTGTACAACGAAAGCATTGCCTCCTTCACAACTGGCGACTTGTATGACCACCATGACGCTGAGGGCTTTATCAATCTCTTTAGTCTGTCATGCAAAGTGCGTGCAATGAAAATGCAGGAAAATGAAAAGTGATACACTCTATTTAATCCTTGCACTCTATCTGGCAGTCATCAACCTGACTGGTTTTGCCATGATGGGCATTGATAAACGCAAAGCCGTCAAAAAACGCTGGCGCGTCCGAGAGTCCACGTTTTTTCTAACTGCCATAATTGGCGGAAGCGTTGGCTGCATGATCGGAATGCGCACTTTCCATCATAAGACGAAGCACTGGTATTTTGTGGTTGGAATGCCGGCAATTTTCATTTTGCAGCTCCTTCTTGCGGTGGCAGTCATTCAAATATAGTTCTAAAAACAGGGACGCTCGGGAAAGAATGCCATCTGATGAACTGGCAAACTTCATTTCCTGATCGTCCCTGTTTTTTATAAGCCTTTGTTAAATTCTAATTGACTTCTCACCCCACAACCAGCGAAAACGCCAAAAGCGACACATTCCCGCTGCCGCGGTACGTGAGATATATCGCATGGACGCCATCCTCCAGCGCAAGCGGTGCGCTGTATTCCTCCCAGATATTTGCACTGTGGACTGGGATTTGGGCAAGCACGTCCCCGTCCCACCTCGTCCGCACTTCAAAGCAGCCTTCTGCATAGCCGCGCGTCTTGATGGCAATCGCTGTCACATTTTTACAGTCAAAGTACTTAAATCCTGCCGTTGCCGAGTCCTTCATATTGCCGATATAGCCCGGATTCTCGTCACCGTCGCGTCCATCCTGCATAATTTTCGGGAAGCGGTCATCGCCCACGTACATTGACGGCGTGTCCGTGAACAGATTGCAGGCAATGTATGCCCCGTACTCTCCGTCACCCGCGAGCGGTCCACCATTCAAGCCGCAGGAGGTCATCTCTGCCTGAACAATCGTTCCATCTGGCAGCAGTTCTATTTTTTCAGCGCAGCCCTGACGGCTGTACCATGTGCCGTTTGTGTGACGGTGGTAAAAAATATACCATGCGCCGCCAATTTCTATAATGCTTCCATGATTGTTTGCCCCGTATGCCATTGGGCGGTCCGCTGGCTTGTAGCTGTCTATATGCAGATCGCAATTGCTGACGATGACACCGCCATAGACAAATCCCTCGTCCGGCTTTTCGCTGACTGCATAGCACAGTTCATGCATCACGACAGAGGAGTAGACCAAATAGTATTTCTCTCCGACCATGCGGATTGAGGCTGCCTCAAAGTACTCATGCCCCTCAAAACCTGTGTTTTTGCCGTACTCACAGCCCGGTACCACAATCTTTGGCGCCTGCACTACCGTGAGCATATCTGAATCCAGCACTGTCACCATAGCGCCGCTTCTCGAACGGTCTCCGCGCGAACAGAAGCCTGTGTACAGATACGTCTTATCCCCCCTTGTCAGCACGCCGGGATCAAACTGCGGCTCGTCGCCTTCCCGCTCTCCAAGGCGGGTATTGTCGTCATAATGCACATACCCATAAAATTCAAATTTCCCTGCCGGCGTATCGCAGACTGCAACCGACACGACGCATACCTTGTCCAGCACATAATACAGATAATATCTGCCGTCTGGTCCGATCGTGATATCCGGCGCGTACAGACACATTTTCCCGTCTTTGTTGAGCGGATCTGCATCTTTGGGATAGATGACGCCCTCATAACGCCAGTCTGATAGGTTGTCCACCGGCGCTGACCAGCACACATAATCTCCCATACAGAATACATATCCGTTATAAAAGTCATGGGAGCCGTATATATAGACCCGGTCCCCAAACACATACGGTTCCCCGTCCGGTATGTACTCCCATGAAGGCAGATAGGGATTCAAAGCCTGTCTGCGTGTTCCTGTCTCATTCATTCTGTTATCCTCCAAAATTTTATTGTAGCGCATTTTTCAAACACGCTCTATGCTCTCGAAAAGATTTTTTTACTTCCGAGAGATGATTATTTACGCGTTGTGTGCTATATGATACTGAAAGGCTGAAAATCCTGCCCTGCCGCCAGTCTCCTTTGTGGCATAGACAAACAGCCCAAAACGGCATCCGGAAAAATGGTCCATCTTAAAATACAAGTTGTGTGTGATGCCAAGCTGCTGCCAAGACTCTGTATCACGGTGAACTGTATCCTGACAATCTGCGTCTGCACTGGGCTGCGCATAAAAAAACCGCGCCTCGTCCTGCATCTTCATAAACTCCGCTTCGATCTTCAAGTGCACAATTCCCTGCTGTATCGGCACTGCCTCCCATTCCACCCCATCTGCATTGTCCTCCGGCATCACCTGCAAGGACGCATTGTCTGCTGCTCTGCTTCGCATCACAACATAAAAGCCATCGCTTCTTCGCGTGATGGCAATCATGCCATAACAGCCCTGCAAGGCGCAGATTCCCGCATAATCGCCCACCTTTAATGCGCGGGCGTCCACGGTCACTGACCCTGCACACCGCGGAAAATACATTCTCTGTGTTAGTATATTGGCAGCTTGCAGCAGATTTTGACAGCGTTTCCCAGCCGTGAGCCAGAGAATCCCCTGCTCTGTGTCCGCCTTCACAAACCGCAGATCAGGCTCATGATTAAACTGCCAGATACTTTTGAGCCCATAACAGCCGTACTGCTCGCGCTCTTGTGCTTCTGAGAGCGCCGGCTTCTTAAAGTCATCGCACTGCACCAGCGGCTGCATTTGCTCATCCGCTTTTTTACAGGGCAGTTTAAACTGCGCAGGAATCCGCCTGTCTTTCCCAAAGACAGGCAGAGCCGCGTCCCAAGTGACAGGCACCAGCACCGGGATTCTGCCGACCGCGCCGTGGTCCTGAAACAGCACTGCATACCAGTCTCCCGCCGGCGTGTCCACAATTCCCCCCTGCGCGACGCCCTGATTGCAGTATCCTCTGTCGTCGATCAGCACATCTCCACCGACAAACTCCCCGTCAATGGAATCTGCCACGAAACATGCCTCCGTGCGCATCCACCTGTCTCTCAGGGAATGAATCAAAAACAAATAGTATTTTTGATTGATTTTATAAAAATGCGTCCCCTCATAGCCCAGTCCGGGATGCCCTGTATCGCAGACTGCCAGACGGTGCAGCCCGCCCGGAAGCGGCGCGCTCAAATCCTCGTTGAGCTGTGTGATGTATATTTCTTTATTTCCGTATGCGATATATACCTTTTCCTCATCAAACAAGAGCGAACAGTCGTGATAAAAGCCTTCGATACAGCGCTTTTTCCACGGTCCTGCAATGGATTCGGCAGTATACAGATACGTTTTTCCTGTGTCATTTGCCGCAAAGCAGACATAAAACATGCCGTCATGAAAGCGCAGTGAAGCTGCCCACATGCCCTTGCCATATATATTTTGGTCCTGTTCAAGCCGCTGTGCGGGCGTGCTGTCCAGTCGGTCATACACAAAAGCCGCGTGTTCCCAGTTCACCAGATCATACGAGCGCAAAATCTCGCCGCCCGGCATGAAATGCATGGTGGTTGTCACCATGTAATAAATCTCTCCGACTCGAATCACATCCGGATCGGGATAGTCCAGTTTTAATATTGGATTTACCATCGTATCACTCCTCTTGCGTTCTCCGCAAAGCTGGCTGCTTGTCAGCTCACAATGCCAAATCCGAGGATTGTAAACTCCTTGTCCTCATCACCCGGCTGCATTCTGATCTCGACATGCCATGTCCTGCGCGCTCCGCCCTGAAAACAAATCAGCGGATTGCAGTGTGTCCACCCGTTTTGCTTCGGGTCTGCCAGAAGCACCGCTTCCCCGTCCACAAACACCTGTGCACAGCCGGCGTTGGGCGCGCCCGAATCCTTGTACACCAGCACGAGACTGGTACAGCAGATTTCCATGATAAACGGCTCTGTACCTTTCTCATGCTTCCAATTATATGGAAACTCCTTGGTCTGTGTCAGATTCCTGTCCATCTCAACACTTTGAAGCTCCTCGTCCGTCTCTGAGAAGTCCCCGACAGAAATCACACGGACACCATCTGCAGTACTGCTGCGGTCATACAGCCATACGGCCTCAAACCAATCTCCGATTGGCGCCGGAACTGCTGCCACCTCCAATGTATCCACATCAGCCAAGCTGCTGTCCACCTCCTCCATCAGATGAAGCAGATTGTCCGCCATAATCTTATGCCCAATGTTCGTCGGGTGATAGCAGTCGTAAAAGAATTGATTTTTTGTCACCACTCTGCCCTCGCCCGCCTTTTTGTAAAACTGCTCCACCACGCAGTCTTTGGTGCTGACCATCGGCAATTGATAGCGCTCTCCCACCACGCAGAGACGCTCCTGCAAATTTTCATCGTTGGCAAACACAGCAAACAGCAGAATGACTGCGGGGCGATTCTCAGCCAATAATATCTTTCTGACCAATGAATCATAGCAGACACCTTTTGTCTCATCTCCCTCGTCATTGACCGCAAACTCCACGACCACAATGTCCGGCGTCACGGTGCCGTCCCTGCACACATCGCGCTCATATCGTATCATGCCAAGCTCGGAGGGCGTGCCGCCCACACCTGCCTTTATATAATGAATGTTCTCATCTACGCCTTTTCCCGCAAGACGGCAAAGCCCCTCAAAGGTCTGATAGGCATAGCACCTGGTATTGATGGGCACAGCGCCTGCGCCCTGTGTAATCGAGCCGCCGATAAAGGCGATGGTGATGTCCTCACCTCTTTTTGCCCGCTCTATGGCAGCTTTCAGGCGCGCATTGTTCCCAGTCTGCACCAGCGATTTGCTAAGCATTTGTTTGTATTCAGCGCACGAAAAATCAACGCGCGTCTCCTCCTCCGGCTCTGGTGCCGTGAAGCCATCATTCAAATAAAATTTCACTGTCGCAGACGCCTGCGCTGCTGCCCCGTCTTTCTGCGGCTCATCAAACACAAAGCGAAGCTGCCCCGGTATGTCATCATCCGCTGACCAGTCACACGCTGACAAGTTCAGCATATACTCCATGCCGTCCGCTGGAACTGCCATGCGAAGTGTCGTTCCAGAGCCATACATGTCTGACTTCCCATACATCTGAAAGACAAATTCCACGGTCTTGTCATGCGCGTCCATCTCCACGCTGACGCCAATACTGTGCACTACGCGCCGAAATCCCTCTGTCGTCGTGAGCATTCCAAGCATTTCTTCATCTGTGATATTTCCAACGATACGCGCACTTGACAGCAGGCGCCCGTCATTTAAATAAATAAACTGCACACCGCTTCCGTCTGGCTGCGGCGAGCCTGAGATCTGTTTGTCTCTCATTATATAAAAGCCTGACCGCTTCTTTTCAGGATCTTTTGGTGCTTTCGGTCCTACCATACACTCTAACCTCCATATCGCTAAATATTTCCCGTCCGCCAGCTCTCTGCTGGTCCAAGATAGGACTCTGGCAGCACTGTATTCTCAGGATACAAAACAATCCGTTCCAGCACAATGCCGGGGTCCGCCGCATAGAAATACAACTGGTTTTCGCCCTTGCTAACAGAAATGCTAGACTCGATGATGCGGATATTGTCAAGCACGCCGCGGCTCCACTCTTCGCACGCGCTATCCGTATGGAACGACGATGAGACCGTGTCAAGCACGCTTGCAGGCTCGTCATTGACGCCAAAGGCAAGGCGCATGCGCATTCCTTTTTCCACTGGATTTCTGGATAGCAGATAAAACTGTACGACGTAATCTGCCGTGTGCTCCGCCACAAACGAATATCTCAGATACGGCGCCTCTTCCGCGCCAATCCACGATTTTGTCACAGGAAAAGCCTTCACAGCGGCACCCATTCTGCCGAGGTGTGCAAGGACCTGAAAGCCCTCCTCCCCCACATCCTTTTTCTCTGTAAAGCCGTCCGCATTCATGGCAATATAGCCCTGTTTCTCGATGTAGGCCCCCACTGTATAAGAATCCTCTGCCACCGTCTCCTCCGCGAGAAGCTCCAGCCGTCCAACCGTTTTTTCGCCATTGTCAAACAAGACAAAAATTTCTATCAGCGCACGCTCTCTGCCTGTTAATTTCGTTCTGTCACAAGTGACTGTAATCCTGTCCATTCCCTGTGTACAGCTCTCGACACTGCCCTTGGTTTTGTCAAAGCATACCCACGGCTTTTCGCACGCTATGCGGTAGGAGAAGTCCACCTCTCCGCGGCTGCCAAGCTCGATCACCACCTCTTTTGTATCTGGTCTGGTGAAATCATCATTGCAGGGATAACTGCTGTCCTGCCAGTGTTCCCCCAAATGAAATGCTTCCCCGCCCCGAAAGCTGACAATGATTTTTGCCATCGGAAGCGGAATCACCTCCTGCACTGACGGATACATCCAGTCGTGGGCGTCCCAGCTTCGAAAACCAGTGTGCGCAGAGTCCATCATATGATTCCACTTGCCGCCAGCCAGCGCGTGATAGGCGCGCACATACTGCCGGTCCTTCACCGCGTGCCGCTTTATGCTGGCAGCCAAAGCATTCGCTGCCATGCTGCCCTGTTTTGCATAAAAAGCATTCCAGCCCGCCTCAATGTGCATCAAAATCAGATGAAATGATGCCATCGCAGGGTAATAAATCATGCTGCAATACGCGTCCAGACACTCCTTTGGCATACGCTCGTTCAGCCGCTGTGCGGTCTCCATCAGCATATGCACCTCATTCCAGACACGCTCTCCCTCCCGAAAATGACAGGGATGATAGATCTCAGGCGCCATCGCCTCCGGGTGCCGCGCTGCATTCCATTTGGTAAATCCATCCAGAAGTACAAATAACTCTTGTTTGTCCTCCTCACTCAGACGCTTTCCAAACTGTTGTTCAATCCACGCCTTTGCATATGCCTCGGTCTGATTGGGCTGGCTGTACGTCTCGTAATCATACGCCAAATCCATAAAATAGCACAGCGGATACTCGGCGCCCTTCACATCTCCCACATTGACAATCCAAAGCTCGCGCACGCCATACTCATACGCCTGCGTCATCTGCTCCCACGTCTTTGTCAGACGCGATGTGTTCTGCCACTCATAACTGATCGGACCGCCGTGATAGTCAAAATGATAATACATCCCATAGCCGCCGGAATGTGCTCTGTCCGCCTCTGTCGGCAGTCCTCTGGTGTTGCCGAAATTGTCCTCGCAGAGCAGCAAGATCACGTCATCAAGCTCCTCCCAGCCCCGCAGCCCCTCGCAGGTCTCGTCGCCATAGTAATAGTCCTCCACCTCTTTATAGATGGCAAGCATTCGCGGAATATCCTTCAAGTCCTTGTCCATATACTGACGCAGCAGCGCGTGCTGTGTCACGATCGCGTCCTTGATTACCTGCACATTGTCCGCAAGCCCTGCGTCCTCTGGAAGCAGCATCGAGTCACTCTCTCCACGCATTCCAATCGTAATCACATTTTCATACGGCTTGTTTCGCAAGATGCCGTCCTTCCAAAATTCTGTGATGGCCTCCTTGTTTGACAAAAAACTCCACGTGTTGTCCTCGCCGTATCTTTGGTAAATCCGCTGCCATTCCTCCCCGGCGCGGCAGAGCGGCTCGTGGTGCGAGGTACCCATGACAACGCCGTACATGTCCGCAAGCTCAGCACTCGCAAGCCCCGGTCCCTCCTCCGAAAAGACAGAGTCCCACATGGCAGGCCACAGATAATTGCCTTTGAGGCGCAGCAGCAGGATAAAAATCTCCTCATACGCCTTGGCATTGACGCCGCCAAACGTCTCCATACACCAGTTTCCAAAAGCAGGCCACTCATCATTGATAAAAAAGCCGCGGTATTTTACGGAGGGCTCTTTTGAGACAATCCCTTCGCCCACACGCACAATTACCGTGTCCTTTTTCTCAGGAGACACATCTCCCCAATAAACCAATGGCGACACCCCGCACAACTCGGACAGCCGAAACATGCCGTAGATGGTTCCCCGCTTGTCACTGCCCGCGATGACCAATGCCTCCTTCACAGATGGCATCTGAGGAAATGGTGCGCTCACAACCTGTATCTGGTATACCTCCCGCTTCCCCTGAATCTGTGCGCCGCTCCATCTGCCCGATGCCTCCAGCATCTCCAGAAACGGGCTTTTCCCGAGCGTGGCAAAAATGACAACTCTGTCATTTTCACACTGGTTTGGCGCGGTGATCAGCGCGGGCTCGACGCCTGCCACCAGCCCAATGTCACACGCCACGCGCGCGCCTATCCGCTTTATGCCCTCATACGCCTGCGTCTCAATCAATAGCTGCGCAGGCTTGTTCTCAGGTGCTTTTTGTTCGAATATCGTAAAAGTATTCATCTGTATTCCTCTCAGTTAACGCTATTCAGAATATCCATTTATAATGATACCGTAAAATGACACACTTCCTTCTTGGTCAGCTCCAGACTGCGCGCGTCGGGCTGCGAACCGCCCATATAAATATGATAGGTTCCCGGATACAATACATGCTCACCCTTTTCATCATAGAGCATAAATGCCTCCTTTGGCAGCACTGCCTCAATCTGCTTGGACTCACCTGCCTTTAAGGGCACCTTCACAATCTTTTTTAGCTGCGGATTCGGCGCCTCGTCACGCTCCAGACCGACATAGATTTGAACCGTCTCCGTGCCGTCCATCACTCCGGTATTTCTCACTTCTGCACGCAGAATCACGCCCGCTTCCCCGCAGATGTCATCGGACACAAGTTTTGCATTCTCGTAGGAATACGTGGTGTACGACAGCCCATAGCCAAACGGATACAGCGCCTTCTGTTTCATATAGCGGTACGTTCTTCCCTTCATGGAATAGTCCTCAAACGCTGGAAGCTCTTCTGTCGTGCGATAAAATGTCACCGGAAGTTTTCCCTCTGGATTTGTCTCCCCAAACAAAATTCTGGCGATTGCCGCGCCGCCCTGCGCCCCCGGGTACCAGCCTTGCAGAATCGCGTCAAGATGCGCGTCCTCCCATGTCACCGCCATCGCGCTTCCTGTCAAAAGCACCAAAATCACTGGCTTTCCGCTCTCTTTTGCAATTTTTAAGATATCGTGCTGCAAACCGGGCAGATTTAAGTTCGGCTTGTCTCCGCTTCCATATTCATTTCCAGTGTCGCCCTCCTCGCCCTCAAGCGAAGCATCCAGCCCCATCACCGCGATGATGACATCACTCTCCCTGCACACGCCGCGCACTTCGGAAGCGCGGTCATTTGCCTGCGCAAGCCCGCTTGTCCTGTCCTTGTACAGATGGCAGCCCTCTGAATAGAGCACGCGCACCTCGTCCCCGACATAATCCTGAATGCCTTCAAGCACGGTCACATAGCGCGACGCTGTTCCCTCATAGTTTCCAACTAACGCCCTGCGGTTGTCAGCGTTTGGCCCGATCACGCCGATGGTATGTAGTTTTTCCTTCTGTAACGGCAGGATGTGGTTGTCATTTTTGAGCAGAACGACACAGCGCTCTGCCACCTGCTCGTTCAGCCTGCGCATCTTGGGCGAATCCACGACCGTGTAGGGAATCTTATCATATGGATTCTCCCCTTTTTCATCAAACACGCCCAGCTTCATGCGCGAGGTAAACAGATTCACCACCGCTTCGTCCAGCCGTTTCTCATCCACCAGCCCCTCTTTCACTGCCTGTTCCAGATACAGGAATAAAGAGCCGCAGTTTAAGTCACACCCATTGTTCATGGCAAGGGAGACGGATTCCACCGGCGTCGCCGTCACGCAGTGCTGCTCATGAAAATCCTTGATCGCCCAGCAGTCCGAGGTCACATGTCCGTCAAATCCCCATTCTTTCCGCAAAATATCTCTCAAAAGACGCCCGCTTCCACAACACGGCTCCCCGTTTGTGCGATTGTAAGCACCCATCACCGTCTCCACACCGGCTTCCTGCACACATGCCTGAAATGCAGGAAGATAAGTTTCCCTCAAATCCTGTTCATTCACGCATGCATCGAAGCTGTGACGCACATCCTCAGGACCGCTGTGCACCGCAAAATGCTTGGCACACGCTGCCGTCTTGAGATACTTCTCATCATGCCCCTGCAGTCCCATAATATAGCGCACGCCAAGCCTGCTGGTCAGATAGGGGTCCTCGCCAAACGTCTCATGTCCCCTTCCCCAGCGCGGGTCGCGGAAAATATTGACATTGGGCGCCCAGAACGTCAGTCCCTTATAAATGTCTTCATCGTCCCCCTCCTGCTGCATGACAAACTTTGCCCGCGCCTCTGTGGAGACCGCATCGCCCACCTGCTCCATCAACTCCTCATCAAACGCTGCCGCCATGCCGACCGCCTGCGGGAAAACGGTCGCTGTGCCCGCGCGCGCCACGCCGTGCAGCGCCTCATTCCACCAGTTGTACGCCTTGATGCCAAGCCGTTCGATCGCGGGAGCATGATGCATTGTCTGCATCACTTTTTCCTCCAAGGTCATCTGTGCGACAAGTTCCTCTGCGCGTCTGCGGTACGCTGCCGTCAATTCTTTATTCTGAACCAGCTCCATCCTGTGTTCCTCCTCACTCTTGATTTAAAATATTGTCATAAAGTATCCATTATTATAAATCATACCCTGTTTCCATACAATGATATTTACTCACAACTTTTTGATATATCCTACGATTGTACTAATCTGACAAATCTGCTATACTCATTGTAATAGTTGATTCTAAACAGCATTTTATGGGAGGGTACATTTTATGAACTATATTCATTTCACCGGGTACGATGCGCAGCACACTGCGGACTTTGTCTTTGACATTGCAGAGGGCTATGACTGCTATCTGCTGCTGATTACCCACACGCCTGCCCGCTTCTGCATCAACGGAGCGATTGAAGAATACCCTGCACACTGCGCCATGCTCTACCCGCCGCACACGCCGATCTGGTACAGTGCGTGCACCGACTTTTACAGTGACGACTGGATTCGTTTCTCATCAGATGAAACCTTTGTCAGGAATTTTCCCCTGACGACTTGTCCGTTTCAAATCTCGGACCCGGAATATTGTCATAATCTCATGCAATTACTCACATGGGAGACTTCGCTGTGGACAGGAACTTCCCGAATGTACCATTATGCAAAAGCAGAAGATGCCGCCGCACAGACCGACGCCAATGACAATCCGACAATCTCTTATCTTTTGCGCATTCTGTTCTTAAAGCTGCGCGATGATGTGCTGCACCATGCCGCCTCCTCCCACGACCATGAACTGCTGATGCTGCGGCGGCAGATTTCCAACAATCCGCAGTTTCCGTGGAGTGTCCGTGAAATGGCGCGGCAGCTCCATCTAAGCATGGGACATTTACAAATGCTTTACAAACAGCAGTTCGATATCTCTTGTATGGACGATGTCATTGACTTACGGCTGCGCAAGGCAAAAGATCTGCTCGCCTACACAGAACATAGCATTTCAGAGATTTCAGAGCAGTGCGGCTACAAAAACATAGAACATTTTTGCAGACAATTTCACAAAAATATCGGCATCACGCCCGGAAAATATCGAAAATCTTTAGACGCAAATGACTTGAAAAAATAGTTCATCACGACAAACGCATGAGTAAATAAATTGTGAACAAATTCTTTTTTTCTGGTATAATAAAAGAAAAAGGGGGATTTTGCCATGAATGAATTATTAGAGTGGATGGAATACATTGAAGATAACCGCCAGCAGACAAAGGTAAGGCATAAACTAAAAGATATTATTGTGATTGTGCT
>ERZ808037.452-NODE-452-length-38409-cov-13.193155_pt1 | contig 38409 bp, 42 predicted proteins | sample MGYA00380190_ERZ808037 | MGnify/ENA primary metagenome ERZ808037 (study PRJEB31490, sample SAMN06133399) | mouse gut metagenome | isolation source: J9 | host: mice | place: China: Chengdu | collected 2015-05 ...
CGTAGGACGCCCCGCCACGGGAATGGGGGGAGGCACGAAAAATCCTATGGAGCGGCTTTGCCAGCCGCCGTCTGAACTTGCCTTTGTTTTATATCGTGAACAACCGAATACAGTACCGCCCGACGGTGCGAAATTTGTCGATAATGCGTCTCACCGTGAGACGCATTTTTTCATTGGAAATACGTCTCACGGTGGGACACATTTCACAAAGGAGGAGATTTAGCAAATGGCTGATATCATCCGAGCGGAACAGCCGAGAATAGAAACAGAGATCAAGATCGGCAATACGACTTACATAGTTGAAGGGTACTTCGCCTCCAAAGGCATCACCGTTTCAGAAAAAATCAGGAAATTACTTGACAAGGAAACGAAATCTGTTAGCGCATAAAAGTGACAAAATTTGCACTTTTTCAAAACATCTGATATAATATACTTGTCACAAGGAATGAAACGGTGACTGCCGGATAGGAGGTTATGATGGATAGGCAGTCGAACAAAATCACAGCGGTATATTGCCGCCTCGCCCATTATGACGGTGATATGGATAAGGCCACCGCCTGGAATCAGATGGATCAGCTAACCCGGTATGTAACGGAGCAGGGATTGGCAACCCCGGAGCTATTCTGTGATTGGGGTTTTAGCGGACTTAATGACAAACGCCCGCAGTACCAGCGCATGATCCGGGCGATAGAAGCTGGAATGGTTTCCGACCTCGTTGTACGGGACTATTCCCGTTTGGGGCGCAATGCTCAGATGTGCAGTCAGTTTGTTGAGGTTTTGCTACCCCGGCATAGCGTCACATTCCACGCAGTTAAAGACGGTATCATTTACACCCCGCTAGCGTTGAACGAGTTTGCGGCCCAGCGTGAAGCCATCTATACTCTTTTCCAGCAGACGCGGCGGGAAGGGGGGCGGCGATAATGGCAACATACACAAAAACCTTTACAGAAAAATGGACGGCCCTTTATGTCCGCCTTTCCCGCGATGACGAAAACGAGGGGGACAGCAATAGCATCGCCCACCAAATCGAAATCCTTACCAAATATTCCAAAGATCACGGGATAACTAGTTATAAGGTGTATAAAGACGACGGCTATTCCGGCACCAGCTTCAAACGTCCGGGATTTTTGGAAATGATGAGCGACATCGAAGCAGGGCTTATTGATATGGTGATCGTCAAAGATATGTCCCGGTTTGGCAGGAATTATCTGGAGGTTGGGCTGTATACGGAAATCCGCTTCCCTGAGATGGGTGTCCGCTTTATCGCCATCAATGACGGTGTGGACAGCGACGATCAGATGAGCAACGATTTTACACCATTCCGCAATATCATAAATGAGTGGTACGCCAAAGACACATCGAAGAAGATACGGGCGGTTTTCCGCAACAAGGGAATGTCAGGCCAGCGGCTGTCCACCAATGCCCCCTATGGCTATATAAAAGGCGAGGACGGCCATCTGTTGGTTGACGAAGAAACGGCCCCGGTGGTAGAATTGATTTTCCAGCTTTGCGCGGAGGGCAACGGCCCCAGCAAAATTGCCCGTATGTTGAAAGAAAGGGGTATCCCCACACCGGGTACAATTGAGTTCAATCGCACGGGCCGGACGCGCAACTACCACCCGGACAATCCATGCGGGTGGAATGAAGCCAGTGTTGTCTATATTTTGGAGCAGGACACCTATCTGGGCCGCACTACCAATTTCAAGACCACTAGGTTGTCCTACAAGAGCAAAAAAATCATTGAGAATACACCGGACAAGTGGGTAGTATTTGAAGATAACCATAAGGCCATCATCGACCCGGAAACCTGGGAGATCGTACAAAAGGCTAGGGAGCAACGTCGCCGCCCCACCAAAATGGGAGAAATGGGGATGTTCTCCGGGTTGGTTTACTGCGCTGACTGCGGAGCCAAACTGTATCACTGCCGGTCTACTTCGTGGACACATGAACAGGAGTGTTACACCTGCGCCACATATCGAGGCAAGAAAGGTTGCAGTTCCCATTACATCCGGGTGGTGGTGTTGGAACAGCTTGTACTCCAAAATTTGCAGCGGGTGGTAGCCTACGCTCAAGAGGATGAGGACGAGTTTGTGCGTCGCGTTATGGAAAACAAAATGACGTTACAGCGCACCGAACAGGAAAAGGCCAAGCGAAAGCTGGAAAAACAGGAACGGCGTTTTAACGAGCTGGATGCTATCATTCAAAGGCTTTACGAAGATCATGTTATAGGTAAGCTGAGTGAGGAGCGCTTTGCCAAGCTGTCTGAGGGCTACGAGCAAGAGCAGGCGGAATTAAAACAGTCTATAGAGGATTTGTCCGCTATTGTACACGCTGCTCAGACACAGGAGGTCAATGTTCAGAGCTTTCTGAAAATCGTGAAAAAGTACACCCAGCCCACTGAGTTGACCCCGGCACTTTTGCGGGCGTTTGTGGAGAAAATCGTTGTTCATGCCCCCGACAAGTCCAGCGGCCACCGTGTCCAGCGTATTGACGTACATTATAATTTCATTGGTAAGATTGATTTTTCCCCGGAGTTTGGCAAGTATAGCAAAAAAACAACCGCATGATATCGTAATATCATGCGGTCGCCGCCCAACAAAGAAAACTTCTTTATCAGGCACGCCTTTTTGCCGCTCCTTTTTCTTAAATTACGTCTTTTATTAAGAGGACGGCGCGGGGAAGGGGAGCGGTGTGGCCAGAAAGAAAAAACAGGGCGGTATCACGCTGGCGGACGTCGCCAAGGGAGTTTTTATGCTGGCCACCGCGGCGAAGCTGAAGACCAGGCGGGAGGTGGAGACCGGGCTGAGGGAGGCCCTGCCCGGCGCGTCCGTCCTCAGCGTGGAGAGCGGCACGCGGTCCAAGGGCTATAAGTTCAAAATCTTTACCATAGCCTATAGGGACATCCAATTTACCTGTGAGAGCTACCAGTCGGGCAACTTTTTCTTCGCCGGAAAATCCGCCATGTCTAATGACGACTACTGCAAACAGCTCTTTCAGCATTTTTCCAGAGAGATCGGGGAGATCGGGGAAAGGTATGGGGTAAAAATCGACGGGTTGTGCGGCATCAGCATTTGCAATGATGTTGCCGCCATGGAGGACCTGGACGCCGGGGTGGACGCCCTGGGGGAGCTGTATGCCCTTTTGGAGGACTACATCCCCCGGAAAAAGCTGAGGTGGCTCTCCTGCGAGCTGGCGCTCTGGACCCGTTACGGGGAGCGGCAGCGCGACTCCATCGAGCAGCGGGGGGACTGGGACCCTTCCTGGACCCGCCGGCGGCTGTATCTGAACTTCAAGGCGGCGGCGGACATGGGGCTGACGGGGGATGTGGCGCTGTGTCAGGAGCAGCTGGACGCCATTCCTCAGAAGTTTATCCGGGCCCTGTACATCAACGGGGAGCCCTATGTATCCAGCCGGTATGAGATACGCTTTCTCTACAGCCTGGAGGACGGGCGGTATTACGCCCCCGTGGGCTTTGGCATCAAAATAAGCTATAACGGCGGGGTGGAGGACCATCTGCAGCGGGAGATTATAAAGGCTTATTACCCGGACGCCCGGTATAAAATCTCTGTGGAGGACCAGACCACCACCTATCAAATCGGGCCGGACCGCTTTCAGGTCCAGCGGGGGCGGGACAGCCTGACCGTTTGGAAAAACGGCCGGGAGCTGCCAATCCGGTACTATCACCAGCGGTCCGGCACCCACACCGGCGCGGAGTACTTTTACTGGGTCACCGTCGAGGATTTCGCCATGCTGATGGGGATGTCGGTAGACAAGGTGGAGCCGGAGGGGGTCTATCTCCGCCTACCATAGGCCCTGTATTTTGGTGTTGACCAACCCCAGCACCAGCAGATGGGCGGGGTAAAAGATGTACCACAGGTATTTGTCCCCCGGAAAGGCAAGGCCCCTTTTGCCGTTGTAGCAGAAGGTGAACGCCACCCCCAGCAGGGGACCCAGGGCGTTGATGCACAGCATATGGAACCACCGCCAGGTGAACTGTTCCGAGAAAAACATCCAGATCAGCCTGTACCGGGACAGGGGCATGAGAAACAGCCACAGCAAGGCCTTTTTTCGGATGGGCCAGTGGTCCGTAAGATAAAAGGTGAGGATGAACAGGATGTAGCGCCCTTTGCCCTCGGCAAGCGCGAAATGTTCAGCGGCAATTATCACCCCGGCGGCCAGCAGATACCCCAGCCCGGCCCGCTTCCCGTTGCCCCAGTCCATGAGCTTTAGGGTGAGCAGGCCCAGCAGCAGGGTAAACATGATGTTGCCGTGGAAGGCGAACAGGAGATAATAGGGGTACTCCGCCAGACAGGCGAAAACCAGCAGCCGCAGGGCGTACTTTTTAAAATTCCGGGTGTGCTGGTAGCCGTTGGCGATGGAGAACAGAAAGATGGGAGCGGCAATGCGGCCGATGTAGTCTGCGGCAAAAGGCAGGTCCAGAGGCCAGACATAAGTCGCATGGTCCCACAGCATGGACAGCAGGGCGACGACTTTTAACGCGAAAAAACTCATAGACAATCAGGTTCCTTTCTGTTTGAGATACCGGAAGGATACCAGATATTTCTTACAAAAAAGTGGACAGGTTTCTTACAAATTTCTGAATTTCAGGAGGTTCCCTATGAACATCCAATGGTATCCCGGCCACATGACCAAGACCCGGCGGCAGATCGAGGCCGACCTGAAGCTGGTGGACGTGGTAGTGGAGATTATCGACGCCCGTATCCCGGCCTCCAGCCGCAACCCGGACATTGACGCCATCTGCGCTGGCAAGCCCCGCTTGATTGTCCTCAACCGGGCGGATCAGGCCGACCCTGCCCAGAACAAGGCCTGGGGGGCCTGCTTCCGGGGCCAGGGCCACTCCGTGCTGGAGACCGACGCCCGGTCCGGCCGGGGGATCAATCAGTTTTCCGCCGTGGTCCAGGGGGTGCTCCGGGACCAGATTGCCAAATGGCGGGAGAAGGGCCAGGTGGGCCGTCCGGTCCGGGCCATGGTGGTGGGGGTGCCCAACGTGGGCAAGTCCACCTTTATCAATAAGGTGGCCAAAAAGAAATCGGCCAAGGCCAGCGACCGCCCCGGCGTCACCCGGGGCAAGCAGTGGGTCCACGTGGACCAGGGGCTGGACCTGCTGGACACCCCCGGCATCCTCTGGCCCAAGTTCGAGGACGAGACCACCGGCATGAATCTGGCCTTTACCGGGGCGGTGAAGGACGAAATTATGGACGTGGAGACCCTGGGCTGTCACTTCATGGCCTTGCTGGGGGAGCGCTACCCCCAGGCGCTGATGGACGGCTACAAGCTCCCCCAGGTGCCAAGCCGGGAGGCGGGGGAGAACGACGTGGCCTGGGGCTACCGGCTCCTCCAGGCCTGCGCCGCCAAGCGGGGGATGCGGGTGTCCGGCGGGGACTTCGACACCGAGCGCATGGCCCGGGTCCTGCTGGACGAGTACCGGGGGAGCAAGCTGGGGCGGTTCACCCTGGAGGTGCCACCCGGCACAGAATGATTTTGTGATATGGTGCGGGGGCCCTGCCCCTGTTGGGAGAGTGTCAACCGCGGGGACAACGGCATAGACTGATGCGAGAGGGGAACGGAAGTTCCCCTCCCGGCTATTTCTGCGGGGCGGATGGATTTCCCCCCAGAAAGGAAACTATGCCATGCTCTATTATTTAATTGTATGCCGCTCGCTGACCTATGCCCAGCGCACTGCCGCGGCGCTGGAGCGGGCGGGGATCACCGCCCGGGTGCTGCGCTCCCCTAAGAGCATCTCCGGCGAGGGGTGCAGCCACTCGGTAAAAATATCCCAGCGCAATCTGCCCGACTCCCTGCGCATTCTCCAGCGGGTGGGGCTCACCCCCAAGCGGGTGTATATCACCGCCGGGGACGGCAGCTATCAGGAGGTGGCCCTGTGATTTATCTGGACAGCGCCGCCACCACCATGCAGAAGCCCACCGCCGTGGCGACGGCCACCGCCTGGGCCATCAACCACCTGGCCAGCCCGGGGCGGGGAGGGCACTGGCCCGCCATGGCAGCGGCAGAAAAGGCCTTCGCCTGCCGGGAGGAGGCCGCCCAACTGTTTCATGTGAAAGACCCGGAGCGGGTGGTGTTCACCTTCAACGCCACCCACGGGCTGAACATCGCCATCAAGACTCTGGCCAGCCCGGGCAGCCGGGTGGTGATCTCCGGCTATGAGCACAACGCTGTCACCCGTCCCCTCCACGCCCTGAAGGCGGATATCCGGGTGGCCCGGGGGCCGCTCTTTGACCAGGGGGCGGTGCTGGCCGCCTTCCGCCGGGAGCTGGACAAGGGGGCGGACCTGGCGGTATGCACCCATGTCTCCAACGTCTTCGGCTTCATCCTGCCCATCGAGGGCATCGCCGCCCTGTGCCGGGTGCGGGGGGTGCCGCTGATTATCGACGCCTCCCAGTCGGCGGGCTGCGTGCCTGTGGACTTCACCGGGCTGGGGGCGGCCTTCATCGCCATGCCGGGCCACAAGGGGCTGTACGGACCCCAGGGTACCGGCCTGCTGCTGTGCGGCGTGGACCCCGCTCCCCTGCTGGAGGGGGGCACGGGCAGCGAGTCCCGGCGGCAGTCCATGCCCGACTTCCTGCCTGACCGCCTGGAGGCGGGCACCCACAATGTGGCCGGCATCGCCGGCCTGCTGGAGGGCCTGCGCTATGTTAACAACTTGGGGGTGGAGAATATCGCCGCCCAGGAGGCCGGGCTCATCCGAAGCATGGGAAAGGGCCTGCGTGCCATCCCCGGCGTGACCGCCTTCCAGGCGGAGGACCCGAAGGCCCAGAGCGGGGTGCTCTCCTTCTGCGTGAAGGGGTGGGACTGCGAGGAGGTGGGGGAGGCCCTGGGCGGCCGGGGGATCGCCCTCCGGGCCGGGCTCCACTGCGCCCCCCTGGCCCACGAGACGGTGGGCACCCTGGAGACGGGCACCCTGCGGGCCAGCGTCTCCGCCTTTAACACCGAGCGGGAAATTGACCAGTTCCTCCGGGCCCTGGGGGAGATTGCGGGGGCCTGAGCGCAATCTGCCGGAATGGGGGCGGCTGACAGCCGCCCTCATTTGCTGCCGGAGACAGTTCCTAAAATTTTCACGGGGGAATTTGTCTTTATGGTTGCCAAACCTTTGGAAATATCGTATAATACGATGATGAAGTATTTTGCGCTCCGTGGATAAAAGACGAGGTGGGACCTGTGGCAGAGCCGTTTCACAACATACAGATATTTTTACAGTCCAATTTTCCTCTGCTTCAGCTCCAGCTGACAGATATTCTGGACATTGCCATCCTGTCCTTTGTCATCTACAAGCTGCTGTGGATGCTGCGTAAAACCAGCTCGGGCCGGGTGCTCCGGGGTCTGCTGATTCTGGGGCTGGCAATGGCGCTGTCCTCCTCCAACTTCCTGGGGCTCACCGCCACCAGCTGGCTGCTGGACCGGGTGGTGCAGTGGGGCATTGTGGTGCTGGCGGTCCTCTTTCAGCCGGAGATTCGCCGCTTTCTGGAGCGGATGGGCAGCGGAAGGCTGGGCCTTGTCTTCGCCTCCACCAAGGAGGCGGGCCAGGAGGTGGAGACCGCCATCCTCCAGACCACCGAGGCCTACACCGACCTGTCCCGGGACAAGGTGGGGGCGCTGATGGTCTTTGAGCGGCAGAACCTGCTGGACGACGTGATCAAAACGGGCACCGCCCTGGACTGCAGCGTGTCCAGCGAGCTGTTAAAGAACATATTCTGGAACAAGGCCCCCCTTCACGACGGGGCGGTTATCGTCCGGGACGGCCGGATTGTGGGGGCGGGCTGTATGCTCCCCCTGTCGGGCAACGTGAACCTGAGCCGGGACCTGGGGATGCGCCACCGGGCGGGCATCGGTATGAGCGAGCACTCCGACGCCGTGGTGGTAATCGTCTCGGAGGAGACGGGCTCCATCTCCGCCGCCGTGGGCGGAATGCTCAAGCGGCACCTGGCCCCCGAGACCCTGGAGCGCCTGCTGCGCAACGAGCTCCTCAACGACAAGCAGGAGGAGAAGAAGAATAGTCAGCTCCCCCTGGTGGGGATGCTGCTGGGCGGAGGCAAGCGAGAGGAGGGCGGCCAGCTATGATGGCACGGCTGAAGGAGAGCCGGTGGGTCTACATTTTACTGTCGATTCTGCTGGCCATCATCTTCTGGTTCTATGTACGGGCCGCAGTGGACCCCAGCGGGGTTACCAACATCCACAATGTGCGGGTGGAGGTCACAGGCGCCAATGTGTTGGCCAGCCAGGGCCTGGCCATCTCGGAGATATCCCCCCAGGTGGTGGAGCTCCAGGTGGAGGGCCCCACCAGCGCCCGGACCAACCTGCTGCGTAACCGGAGCGGCCTGTATGTGCGGGTGGATGTGTCCAGCTGTGTGGAGGGAGAGAATACCCTGCGCTGGCGGGAGGTGTGGCCGGAGGGCGTCAATACCGACGACCTGACCGCCCTGCGGACCACCGTCACCGTAAAAGTGGAAAAGCTGTACAGCAAGACCTTCGACATCCAGTTTAAGCTGGAGGGCAGGGTGGCCGGCGACTACCAGATGGGCACCCCCGCCATTGAACCGGAGAAGGTGGTGGTCAGCGGCCCGGTGGAGCAGGTGAACCAGGTGGACAAGATTGTGGCCATTCTCAAAACCGAGGAGCTGAGCGAGCGATTTGCCGGCGACCTTGAACTGGTCCCTGTGGACAAGCAGAACAAGTCCCTGACCGATCTGGAGCTTACCCTCAGCGCCGAGACCGCCTATGTTGTGGTGCCGGTGGTGATGATGAAGGAAGTGCCCCTCACCGTCAACCTTCTGCCCGGCGGCGGCGCCACCGAAGATGACGCCGTGCGGGACATTGATCCCCCGACCATTGTGGTTTCCGGTTCCGAGGCCGACCTGGAGGGTTTGGAGGAGATCTCGCTGGGCTCCATCAATCTATCCGATGTGGTGGGCACCAATTCCTTCACCCGGCCCATCACCCTGGATCCCAGCCTGACCAACGAGAGCGGCCTGACTACAGCCACTGTCAAGGTGACGGTGGAGGGGCTGGACACCGAGGTCTTTGTTGTGCCCAATATCCGCACCACCAACAAGCCCGACGGCTACACCGTAGATGTGGTGACCCAGAGCGTTCTGATAACGGTCCGGGGGCCTGCGGAGGAGCTGGCGAACATCGACGCCAGCCAGATACGCGTTGTGGCCAACCTGTCCGGCGTGACTACCGAGGGAACCCAGCAGGTGCGCGCCCATGTTTATTTGGACGGCACCAGCACGGTGGGCGTGATCGGAGAATACAGCATTTCGGTTAATATCAGCAGATAAGCGGGGAATATCATGGTTCAAAATGCGATTGTAAAGAAAATTGTCCGGGAGGGGGTGGCGGAGGTGTCCCTCCTGCGGCAGATGGAGTGCGGCCTGCACTGCGACGGGGCCTGCGCCGGCTGCTCGGCCAAGCCCCCCCAGGAGATCCTGGCCCTGGCCACCAACGGCATCGGGGCCAAGCCCGGCGACTTTGTGGAGGTGGAGCCCTCCGACGGACACAACATCAGCCCCTCGGTGGCGGTGTTCCTCCTGCCCTGCGTGGGGCTGGGGGTGGGCTACGCCCTGGGGACGAATCTGCTCCATCTCAGTGAGCTGACCGCCATGGTAACAGCCCTTCTGGGGCTGGCTGCCGGCTTTATCCCCGCCTTCCTCATGAACCGGGCCATCACCCGGAGCGCCGCCCCGGAGTTTGCCATCCTGAAGCAGCTGCGGCGGGGGTAAGGGATGTTCGGCTATGTGCGCCCCTTCCGGCCGGAGCTGAAATGCAAGGATTTTGACCTGTACCGGGCGACCTACTGCGGCCTGTGCCGCTGTCTCCGGCGGCGGTACGGACTGATTGCCCCCATGCTCCTCAACTTTGATTTCACCTTTCTCGCCCTGCTGCTGTGGGAGCCGGAGGAGCGATTCACCCCCTGCCGGGGCCGGTGCCACGCCAATCCCCTGCGGAAGCTGCCCATGTGTCCCGACAGTCCCGCCCTGGAGCTGGCTGCCGACGAGAGCGTAATCCTGGCCTGGTGGAAGCTGCAAGACGGGGTGCAGGACGAGGGTCTGGTAAAGGGCCTGCCCGCCCGGGCGCTGTCCCTGCTGCTGCGGCCCGCCTACCGAAAGGCCGCCCGGCGCTGCCCCACCTTTGATGGGACGGTGCGGGACTGTCTGGCCGAGCTGTCCGCCCTGGAGCGGGAGGGCTGTCCCTCGCTGGACCGGACGGCGGACACCTTCGCCCGCCTGCTCCAGTCCGCCGCCCCCCGGGAGGGGGAGCGGGGGCGGGTGCTGGCCCAGCTGCTGTACCACCTGGGCCGGTGGATTTACCTGGCCGACGCCCGGGACGATCTGGAGGAGGACAGGCAGTCCGGCCGGTACAACCCGGTGGCCGCCCGCTACGGCCCGGAGAGGGACGACGGGGCCCTGCGGCTGACCATGGACAACTCCCTGGCCCAGATAGGCGCCGCCCTCCAGCTGGGGGACTTCGGCTGCCGGACGGCTCTGCTGGAAAATATTGTATACCTCGGCCTGCCTCTGGTGGAGAGGGCCGTGTTTGATGGGACCTGGCGCGATATAAAAAAACAAAAGATTTGGAGAAACGACACATGAGAGACCCGTACAGCGTTTTGGGCGTGAGTCAGAACGCCAGCGACGACGAGGTGAAGAAGGCTTACCGGGAGCTGGCCCGAAAATATCACCCCGACAACTATCAGAACAACCCCCTGGCCGACCTGGCCGAGGAGAAGATGAAGGAGATCAACGAGGCCTACGACACCATCACCAAGCAGCGGTCGGGGGGCTACTCGGGGAGCTCCCCGGGGGGCTATGGCGGCTACCAGCAGAGGAGCTACTCCTCCAGTGACCCCGCCTATGCCCGAATCCGCAATCTGATTAACATGGGCGACCTGAACCAGGCGGAGCAACTGCTCTACGAGGTGGGCCAGAAGAACGGGGAGTGGTACTTCCTGTCGGGCAGCATCGCCTACCGGAAGGGCTGGATGGACGAGGCCATGCAGAACTATGTCCGGGCCGTGCAGATGGAGCCCAACAACATGGAGTACCGCCAGGCCCTGTCCGTGATGCAGCAGGGGACAATGGGCGGCTACCGCCCCGCGGGCTACGCCACGGGGATGGACGCCATGGACTGCTGCACCACCATGATGTGCCTCAACTGCCTGTGTGGGGGAGGCCGCTGTTAAATGGCCGGGCGGGATAGAAAACAGAGCGTCGGTACGGCGCTGGGCGGAGTGATGGCGGCGGGCAGTCTGGTGGTCCTGTGGCTGGCCTGTGTGGCCCCCTCGGGCCGGATCGGCCTCACCGCCGCCGCCGGACTGTTCCCCATGGCCGCCACTCTCTACGCCGGGCGGACTGCGGGCTGCCTGTGCTGGGCGGCCGCCTCTCTGCTTGGCCTTTTTATGCTGCCCGACAAGGGGGTGGCCCTGCTGTTTCTGGCCTTTTTGGGGCTGTATCCGGTGATAAAGGGCCGCATCGAGACGCTGGACCGCCGGGCGGTGGAGTGGGGGCTGAAGCTGTGCTGGTTTGAAATGACCCTTACCCTGTTCTGGTTTGTGTTTCAGGAGCTGTTTCTGCCCGAGGCTCCGGCATGGCTGGCCAGCAATGCTGTGCTGGTCTATGTTCTGGGCGGCGTGGTTTTTATCTGTTATGACATTGGCTTATCCCAACTTATTACCCTTTTGCGCACCCGTCTGTACCGCGCGAAAGGACATTAAGGAGTGAATAACATGGTCAAAAGCATGACCGGGTACGGCCGGGCAGAGGAAATCTTCAACGGCTGTACCATAACTGTGGAGCTGCGCTCCGTAAATAACCGCTATCTGGACTGCAACGTCCGCATTCCCCGGCTGTACCTCTTTGCGGAGGAGGGCATCAAAAGCCGGGTGCAGGGCGTGATCTCACGGGGAAAGGTGGATGTGTTCGTTACCCTGGACAGCGCCGGCGCTGATAAGGTGCAGGTGTCGGTAAACCGGCCGGTGGCTGACGGCTACTACCAGGCCCTGAAACAGCTCTCGGAGGACTACGGCCTGTCGGGGGAGATATCCGTGTCCCTGCTGTCCCGCTTCCCGGAGGTCCTGCTGGCCGAGAAGGCGGAGGAGGACGTGGAACAGATGGCCAGGGATATCTGCTCCGTTCTGGACCGGGCCCTGGCCGACTTTGACCAGATGCGCACCCGGGAGGGGGAGCGGCTGAAGGAGGATATCCTGTCCCGGGCCGTGACCATCGAGGAGAAGGTGGCCCTGGTGGAGCAGCGCTCCCCCCAGACGGTGGCGGAGTACCGGGCCAAGCTGGAGGCCCGGATGAATGAGGTGCTGTCCAACACCCAGCTGGACCCCGCCCGCATCCTCACCGAGGCGGCCATCTTTGCCGACAAGGTGGCGGTGGACGAGGAGACCGTCCGCCTGCGCAGCCACATCGGCCAGCTTCGGGAGATGCTCTCCAGGGGGGGAGCCACCGGCCGGAAGCTGGACTTCCTCATTCAGGAGTTTAACCGGGAGGCCAACACCATCGGCTCCAAGTGCAGCGACATTGAGATTTCCGCCCAGGTGGTGGACATCAAGGCGGAGATCGAGAAGATTCGGGAGCAGGTGCAGAATATCGAATAGAATTAGTTTGTAGGGCGTGACGACTCGGCACGCCGAAAATATGGAGACCGGAAAAACGGCGCGCCAAGGTCGTCGCGCCCTACAGGACAAGAATGGCGGGAGGGAATAGATTGAAGCTTGTCAACATCGGCTTTGGCAGTCTGGTATCCGCCGGCAGGCTGGTGGCGGTGGTCAGCCCGGACTCCGCCCCCATAAAGCGCATGGCCCAGGAGGCCAGGGAGCGGGGTATCCTCATAGACGCCACCTACGGGCACAAAACCAGAGCGGTTCTGATAATGGACAACGACCATGTGGTGCTGTCCGCCCTGGAGCCGGAGGTCATCGCCGGCCGCCTGGAGGACAGGGAGCCGGACAGCGGGGAGGAGAAGCCATGAAAAAGGAAAAGGGCCAGCTGATTGTGCTGTCCGGACCGTCAGGCGTGGGCAAGAGCACCGTAATCGCTGAGCTGCTCAGCCAGCGGGACAACATCTATTTCTCCGTGTCCTACACCACCCGGCAGCCCCGGGTGGGGGAGCAGGACGGGGTGAATTACAACTTTGTGGACCGGGCGGAGTTTGAGCGGATGATCGCCGCCGGCGAGCTGCTGGAGTACGCAGAGTATGTGAGCAACTACTACGGCACCTCGCTGAAGGCCATCCAGGACAAGCTGGACGCCGGCGTGGATGTGCTGTTGGACATCGAGGTCCAGGGGGCGGCCAAGGTGCGTGCGCGGTGCCCCGGGGCCCTGTTCATCTTCATCATCCCCCCCTCCTTCGAGGAGCTGTCCCGCCGCCTCCACCGCCGGGGTACCGATGGCGAGGATGTGATTGCCGGCCGGCTGGAGAAGGCTCGGGTGGAGTTCCGGGAGATTCCCAACTACGACTACCTGGTCATCAACGACAAGGTGTCGGGAGCGGTGGCGGAGATTGAGGCCGTCCTCACCGCCGCCGAGTGCAGGGTGGAAAACCGAAAGTCTATTCTGACCCAGTTTGCGTAACAATAAAAGGAGCGCCGGACAGAGGCGCGTGGCATGCCTCTGAGGCGTAACGATAACAGGAATAAGGAGTTTTTATTATGATGCTGGAACCCGCAATGAAGGACCTGCTGGAAAAGGTACCCAGCCGCTATGAGCTGGTAAACGTGGTGGCCTGCAAGGCCCGCCGCATCGCCCGGGAGGCCGAGATGGCCGGCGAACCCCTGGATGAAAAGCCGGTGAGCATCGCCATCCAGGCCGTGGCCAGAGGCGAGCTGGACAACAGGGCCGGCGAACCGGAGCAGGCGGAGGGCTGAAGGCCGGTCCGCCGCCATTCGGATTGGAATGGACACGACAAGTCGTGTCCCTACACAGAAATTTTGTAGGGCTGCGACTTGTCGTGGCCGTTTTCCCCGGAGAGGGGACAAAAAGGGGGTGATGGCCCTTGGGCAGAAAAATTGCAAAGGTGGCCGTCGCCAGGGCGGTGTACGCCATTGATAAGCCCTATGACTACCTGGTGCCCCGGGAGCTGGAGGGCCGGCTGGAGCCCGGGATGCGGGTGCTGGTGCCCTTCGCCGCAGGCAACCGGGGGTCGGACGGGCTGGTGCTCTCCCTGTATGAGGCCCCCTCGGCAGGGGAGTCGCTGAAGCTGATTCAGGCGGTGCTGGACGACCAGCCGGTGCTGGACGCCAGAGCCATCCAGCTGGCCCTGTGGATGCGGGAACGCTGCTTCTGCACCGTTTACGACTGTGTAAAGGCCATGCTGCCCGCAGGGCTGTATTTCTCCCTGCGGGACCAGGTGGCCGTCCGGCCAGGGGTGGACCGGGAGCGGGCCTACCGGGCCGCCGAGGGCTCCCCCGCCGCCGTCCAGCTGCTGGACCTGCTTTGGAGCTGGGGCGGCAAGGGGGATATGGAGCAGATACGCCTGGCCTTCGGGGCCAGAGACCCCAACCCCGCCATCCGCCGGCTGACCGAGGCCGGGGTGACCGCCCTGGAGACCGCCGCTCAGCGGGCGGTGGGGGATAAGAAGGAGAAGCTGGCGGTGCTGGCTGTCCCGGCGGAGGACGCCATGGCCATGGTGGCCTCCAGACGGAAGTCCGCCCCCCTGCGGTACGCCGTGACCGAGCTGCTGTGCGCCCTGGGCGCCGCATCGGTGAAGGACCTGTGCTACTTCACCGGGGCCTCCGCCTCCACCCTGAAATCCCTGGAAAAAAGCGGCATCCTCACGCTGGAGAAGCAGGAGGTGCTGCGCCGGATTCCCCTGGAGGACGTGGCCCCGGCGGAGCCCCCGGTGCTCAATAAAGAGCAGCAGGCGGCCTTTGAGGGGCTGGACGCCCTGGCCCGACAGGGGAAGCCCGCCGCCGCCCTGCTCTACGGTGTGACGGGCAGCGGCAAGACCCAGGTCTACATCCGCCTGATTCAGGAGACCCTGGCCCGGGGACGCACCGCCCTGGTGCTGGTACCCGAGATCGTCCTCACCCCCCAGCTGCTACGGATCTTTGCCGCCCACTTCGGCAGACAGGTTGCGGTGCTCCACAGCTCGCTGCGCACGGGGGAGCGGTACGACGAGTGGAAGCGGGCCCGCCGTGGGGAGGCCCCGGTGGTGATTGGCACCCGCTCGGCCGTCTTTGCCCCCCTGGACAACCTGGGTCTCATCATTCTGGACGAGGAGCAGGAGAGCAGCTACAAGTCGGAAAACGTCCCCCGCTACCACGCCCGGGACGTGGCCAAATACCGCTGTGTTCAGAATCGGGCCCTGCTGGTGCTGGGCTCGGCCACCCCGTCAATAGAGACCATGTATCAGGCGAAAGAGGGCCAGATCGGGCTGTTTCAGCTGAAAACGCGCTACAACCAGCGGGCTCTGCCCCAGGTACTGGTGGTGGACCTGAAGGAGGAACTGCGCCAGGGCAATGCCGGGGCCATCAGCTCCGTCCTGCGGGAGGAGCTGGCGGAGAACTTCAAGCGGGAGGAGCAGGCCATCCTGTTCCTGAACCGCCGGGGGGCCAGCCGGATGGTGTCCTGCGGGGAGTGCGGGGAGGTGCCCGAGTGCCCCCGGTGCTCGGTAAAGCTGACCTACCACTCGGCCAACAACCGCCTCATGTGCCACCACTGCGGCCACTCCCAGCCCCTGCCCCCGGCGTGCCCCGCCTGCGGCGGACTGCTCAATTTTGTGGGCACCGGCACCCAGCGGGTGGAGGAGGAACTGCGGGACCTGTTCCCCTGGGCGGAGGTGCTGCGGATGGATACGGATACCGTCTCCGCCGCCCACCCCCACGAGGAACTGCTGGACCGCTTCCGCAGGGAGCGCATCCCCGTGCTGGTGGGCACCCAGATGGTGGCCAAGGGGCTGGATTTTGAAAATGTCACCCTGGTGGGGGTGGTGGCCCCCGACCTGTCCCTCTATGTGGACGACTTCCGGGCGGGGGAGCGGACCTTTTCCCTCCTGACCCAGGTGGTGGGCCGGGCGGGCCGGGGGGAGAAGCAGGGCCGGGCGGTGATTCAGACCTTCACCCCCAAAAACGACGTGATCCGCTGCGCCGCCCTCCAGGATTACGACGGCTTCTATGAGCGGGAAATCGAGCTGCGCCGGCTGCGGAACGACCCGCCCTTTGCCCGGCATGTGGTGATTATTGCCTCCGGCCTGGAGGAGGGGGCGGTGCTGCGGTGCTGTTCCCGTCTGCGCCGCTGTCTGGAGCAGGACCTGCCCAAAATTCCCGGCCAGTGGCAGCTCCTCGGTCCCGCCCCCGCCGCCGTGGCCAAGGTGAACAACCGCTATCGCTACCGCCTCACCCTCACCGGGCAGCCGGGGAAGGAGTTCCGGGCCCTGCTGGCCTACCTCCTACAGGCGGCCCATCGGGATAAGGAAAACCGGGGCGTCTCCGTCTACGCGGACGCGGACCCCTATCATAATTGAGAATAAGCCCAAAGGAGAAGGAAGTATGGCAATCAGGACGATTTTGACCCAGGACGACCCCGCGCTGAATAAGGTGTGCCACCCTGTCACCCGGTTTGATGACAAGCTGGCCGATCTGCTGGACGACCTGAAGGAGACCCTGACCCAGGCCAACGGCATGGGGCTGGCGGCCCCTCAGGTGGGCATCCTCCGCCGGGCGGCCATTGTGCTGCTGGAGGACGAGAGCATGCTGGAGATGGTCAACCCGGAAATTCTGGACCAGCGGGGAGAGCAGCCCGGCTGGGAGGGCTGCCTGTCCCTGCCCGGCATGTGGGGCAACGTGATGCGGCCCGACTGGGTAAAGATCAGGGCCCAGGACCGGAACGGCCAGTGGTTTGAGATGGAGGGGACGGACATGACCGCCCGCTGCTTCTGCCACGAGATCAGCCATCTGGACGGCCACATGTACACCGAGCTCACCGAGCGCCTGTACACCGCCGAGGAGCTGGACGAGATTTTGGCCCAGGAGGGGGAGCAGGCGAACCATCCGAAGCGGGAGAGACGGGGAAGGAGAAGACGATGAGGCTTGTCTTTATGGGCACCCCTGCCTTCGCCGTCCCCTCGCTGGAGGGGCTGGCGGAGGCCGGACACCAGCTTGTGGGCGTGTTCAGCCAGCCGGATAAGCCGGTGGGCCGGCACCACAACAAGCTCCAGCCCACCCCGGTGAAGGAGCGGGCCCTGGCCCGCGGCATCCCCGTCTACCAGCCCGAGACCCTGCGGGATGGGACCGCCCTGTCCATTTTGCAGGAGCTGGCCCCGGAGCTGATTGTGGTGGCCGCCTACGGCCGTTTCCTCCCCGACGAGATTCTGAGCCTGCCCCCCAAGGGGTGCATTAACGTCCACTCCTCCCTCCTGCCCAAATATCGGGGCTCCGCGCCCATCAACTGGGCCATCCTCAACGGGGAGCGGGTAACCGGCGTCACCATTCAGCGGATGGTCCGGGATATGGACGCGGGGGACATCATCCTCCAGCGTGCGGTGAAAATCGGGAAGACAGAGGACGCCGCCGCCCTCTACGACCGCCTGGCCCAACTGGGAGGGGAGCTGGCGGTGGAGGCTGTGGCCCAAATTCAGGCCGGGACAGCAACCTACACCCCCCAGGACCACACTCAGGCCACACAGGCCCCCATGCTCTCCAAGGCAATGTCGCCGGTGGACTGGACCAGGAGCGCCCAGGAGATTTTTAACCAGATCCGGGGTCTGTACCCCTGGCCGGGGGCCTCTACCACAGCAATTACCGGCGAGCCCATCAAGCTGTGGGGGGCCCAGGTGGTGGAGAAACACACCGACGCCCTCCCCGGCACTGTGATTGCCGCCGCCTGGGGGGGGATCGACGTGGCCTGCGGCGACGGCCAGGTCCTGCGCATTCTGGAGCTCCAGGCCCCGGGCAAAAAGAGAATGTCCGTTGCCGCCTACCTGGCAGGGAATCCGATTCAGGTGTGATGGCATGTATGATTTTACCGGCTATGACCGCGTTTTAAATGCCCCGTGGCTCATGGAACGATTCCGGGACCGCTATGTGGACCGAAAACGGCTGAGACAGGTGGGGCTGATGTGGAACTCCCTTCTCCCGCAGTACAAGCCCCGTCGTTTTCCCACGGAGGAGGTCGCGCAACTGGGAATCCCCAGGGACAAAAAGGTGTTTTTCTATTCGGAGCGAATCCGTATGCTGTACGCCGCCAGCTTTGGTGCGGTGCTAGACTATGTGGAGCAGCTGGAGCTCTGGGAGGATATCGACGCGTATCTGTTTGATGGGACTATGGACTGGGTGGTAGCCATCACTCATGAGGACATGACCCTTGCTTGGGGATTTAAAGGCAGTGATTTGGTGAAGATAAAAAAATCCGGCTCCCTCCGTTTCTGGGGGGACTGGTTTGGTCGGCCGATGGATAATTGCCACAAGCCGGTCAGCGCCAGCTTTGACGAGGCGGAGGGGCTGCTTGTAATCCAGTTTGACGAGGGCGAGACCTGTGAAATTTTCGGGGCCAGCGGCATTGTCAATACCTGGAACGACTTTCATGTGGAAAGGGCCGAGCGGATCGGGTGGACCTGGAACTATGACAGGGAGCGGGCACCGGAAAACCTGCGGCGGCTGGAATATGTTCTGAAGGATGGGACTGTGACCCGTACAGAGTACCACCGGGAGAGACTTGTCAGTCAGAAACGCTTTTCAGCGCAGGGAGAAAAAGCCTTTGCGATTTGTTGAGTGATGTAGGGGCGCACATTGTGCGCCCGTCCAGCCCCGGACGGGATAACGGCGGGCGGACAATGTCCGCCCCTACACCAAAAGAGAGGGAGGTAGATGTCCATGGACGCCCGGGAAGCGGCTCTGTTGTCGCTGAACGACTGCCAGCGGCAGGGGGGATGGTCGGACGCCATCCTGAAAAAGCGGCTGGCCTCCGCCGGACTGGACAGCCGGGATGGGGCGCTGGCCACACAGCTGTGCTTTGGCGTGCTGCAAAACCGGCTGCTGCTGGACTTTTACCTGTCACACTTCTCCAACCTCCCCCTGAAGCGGATGGAGGGCCGGGTGGTGGAGACCCTGCGGCTGGGGGCCTACCAGATGCTCTTTCTGGACAAGATTCCCCACAGCGCGGCGGTAAACACTTCGGTGGAGCTGACCCGGAAGCACTGCAAAAATCCCCGGGCGGCAGGGATGGTCAACGGCATCCTGCGCAATCTGGAGCGGAACCTGGACAGCCTGCCCACCATCCCGCAAAAGGACCCGGTGAGCTACCTGTCCACCCTCTACTCCCACCCGGAATGGCTGGTGAGGGAGCTTCTCACCGCCCTGGGCAGCGAGGAGACAGCAAAGCTGCTGGCCGCCAACAACAGCCAGGCCCCCATTACCGCCATGGCCAACACCACCAAAATCACGGTGGAGGGGCTGGCCGAGGCGCTGGCGGGGGAGGGGGTAACAGCCCGGCCCCACCCCTGGCTGGCGGACTGCCTGATTCTGTCCAAGACGGGCAATCTGGAGCGGCTGGCCGCCTTCCGTGACGGCCTGTTTTACGTCCAGGACCCGGCCAGCAAGCTGTCCGCCCTGGCCCTGGACCCCAAACCGGACATGCGGGTGCTGGACTGCTGCGCCGCCCCCGGCGGCAAGAGCTTTGCCGGCGCCATCCAGATGGAGGGGAGGGGCGAGGTGGTCTCCTGCGACCTCCACCCCCACAAGAAGAAGCTGATTCAGGCCGGAGCCGACCGGCTGGGCCTGTCCAACATCACCCCCATGACCGCTGACGGGAAGGTGTTCCGCCCCGAGTGGGAAAATGCCTTCGACCGGGTGCTGGTGGACGCTCCCTGCTCCGGCCTGGGGGTTATCCGGAAGAAGCCGGACATCCGCTACAAGGACCCTGAGCCCCTGGCCGGTCTGCCCCAGGTCCAGCGGGCCATTCTGGACAACGCCGCCCGGTATGTGAAACCCGGCGGGGTGCTGGTCTACTCCACCTGTACCGTCCTGCGCCGGGAGAATGAGGCGGTGGCCCTGGGCTTTTTGGCGGATCACCCGGACTTCCAGGCGGAGGGCTTCCCCCTGCCTGAGCACGTGGGGGACGCCCGAGGGGGGATACTCACCCTCTGGCCCCACCGCCAGGGGACGGACGGGTTTTTCATCGCAAAACTGCGCAGAGGGGGGTGAGCCCTGTGGTTGATATCAAATCCATGACCCCCGAGGAGCTGGCTGTCTGGCTGAAGGAGCTGGGGGAGCCCGCCTTCCGGGCCAAACAGGTCTTTCAGTGGCTGTACCGGGGGGTCACCTCCTTCCAGGAGATGACAAACCTGTCCAAGGCCCTGCGGCAGAAGCTGGAGGAGACCGCCCTCCTGACCCCGCCCAAGGTGGCCCGAAAGCAGGTGTCCCGGCAGGACGGCACGGTAAAATACCTGTGGCAGCTGGCCGACGGCAGCTGTGTGGAGTCGGTGCTGATGCGCTACCAGCACGGCAACACGGTGTGCATCTCCTGCCAGGTGGGGTGCCGGATGGGGTGCGCCTTCTGCGCCTCCACCATCGCCGGGAAGGTCCGGGACCTGACGCCGGCAGAAATGCTGGACCAGGTGCTTTTTACTCAATTAGACAGCGGGGTCCCCATTTCCAACATCGTTTTAATGGGAATTGGGGAGCCTTTGGACAATTTTGACACGGTTTTGCGCTTTTTGAACCTGGTAAACCACCCCGAGGGGCTGAACATCGGGATGCGGCACATCTCCCTGTCCACCTGCGGTTTAGTGGAGCAAATTGACAAACTGGCCCAGTATGGGTTACAATTGACGTTATCGGTCTCCCTCCACGCCCCCGACGACGAGACCCGGAGCAAAATCATGCCGGTAAATAAGAGCGTAGGCGTGGAGAAGTTGCTGGAGACCTGCCGCCGGTATTTCGAGACCACCGGGCGGCGCATCTCCTATGAGTACGCCATGATTGACGGGGTGAACGACGCCGACTGGCAGGCCGACCTGCTGGCCAGGCGGCTGCGGGGCGCCCCGGCCCACGTGAATCTCATCCCCCTCAACGAGGTGGAGGAGAGTCCCTTAAAGCCCAGCCGCCGGGTGGCGGCGTTCCAGAAGCGTCTGGAGGGGCACGGCGTAACGGTCACCGTCCGGCGCAGGCTGGGGGGCGACATCGACGCCTCCTGCGGCCAGTTGCGCCGCAAGGCCATGCAGCAGGAGCCCCGGTAGGGCGGCCCGGGGCCGTCTCTCAAATCCCGGACGGTGGAATCTGACGAAAGACGTGACAAAGCAAGCAGCCGGGGAACCGGCGGAAACGAGGTTGAGCACTATGCAGGTATGGGGAGTTACCGACCGCGGCGCGGTACGGCAGCAGAATCAAGATGCCTACGCAGCCAGGGTGCTGGAGGATGGCCGGGTAATCGCCCTGGTGTGCGACGGCATGGGCGGCGCCCGGGCGGGCAATGTGGCCAGCACAATGGCGGTGGAGCTGTTCATGGAGGAGTTCCTCAAGCCGGGCCAGGAGGGGCCGGTGGAGGAGCGGATGGGCCATGCCGCCTCGGCGGCCAACCATGCGGTGTTCCACCGGTCTGTCCACGACGACGACTGCGCCGGCATGGGCACCACCATGGTGGCGGTCCTGGCCGGGGAGCGGGAGGCCGTCATCCTCAACGAGGGGGACAGCCGGGCCTATCACATCAACACCGACGGGATTGTTCTGGTCACCCGGGACCACTCCCTGGTGGAGGACCTGGTGGAGCGGGGGGAGCTGACCCGGGAGCAGGCCCGCACCCACCCCCACAAGAACCTGATTACCCGGGCCCTGGGGGCGGAGCCTGCCCTGATGGCCGACTGCTTCCGCCAGCCCCTGAACGAGGGGGACTATCTGCTGCTGTGCAGCGACGGACTGAGCAACGTGGTCAACGAGCAGGAGATGCTCTACGAGGTAATCCACGGCGGGGGAGACGCCCAGTGCTGCCACCGCCTGCTGGAGATTGCCCTGAGCCGGGGCGCGCCGGACAATGTGACTGTCGTGCTGGTGAAACGCTAAGAATAGGAGGATATTTACCATGGACCAATACATCGGTAAATTACTCGATAACAGATACGAGATACTGGAGCTGGTGGGGACCGGCGGCATGGCCAAGGTGTATAAGGCCCGGTGCCACCGCTTAAACCGGCTGGTGGCCATCAAGATCCTGCGGGAGGACCTGTCCCAGGACGCCGAGTTCCGCCGCCGCTTCCACGACGAGTCCCAGGCCGTGGCCATGCTGTCCCATCCCAATATCGTGGCCGTATACGATGTGAGCCGCTCCTCCGAGCTGGAGTATATCGTTATGGAGCTGATCGACGGCATTACCCTGAAGCAGTACATGCAGAGGAAGGGCAACAAGCTGAACTGGCGGGAGGCCCTCCACTTCATCACCCAGATCACCAAGGCCCTGGGCCACGCCCACAGCCGGGGGATCATCCACCGGGACATCAAGCCCCACAACATCATGGTGCTGCGGGACGGCAGCGTGAAGGTGGCCGACTTCGGCATTGCCCGGGTGGCCTCCGGCGGACACAGCACCCTCACCCAGGAGGCCCTGGGCTCGGTGCACTATATCTCCCCGGAGCAGGCCCGGGGCAGCCACATCGACAGCCGGTCCGACCTGTATTCTGCCGGCGTGGTCCTCTACGAGATGATTACCGGCCGCCTGCCCTTCGAGGGGGACACCCCCGTGTCGGTGGCCATCCAGCATATCAACTCCATCCCCCTCTCCCCCCGGGAGCTGGACGCCTCCATCCCCGAGGCCCTGGAGGCCATCACCATGAAGGCCATGGCCCCCAACCCGGACAACCGCTATCTGTCCGCCGATGAGATGCTGGCCGATCTGGAGGAATTTCGGAAGAACCCCAGCATCAATTTCGACTACAGCGCCTCCGAGCCCATCCCCGAGGAGAACCCGGAGGAGGATTACACCCAGGTCCGGCCCATCCACGCCGCCTCCGGCCGCTCCCTTCCCGAGCACCGGTATGAGGAGGAGGACTATCCCCCCCAGCGCCGCCGCAGGTATGAGGACGAGGACTACCCCCCCCAGCGCCGCCGCCGGTATGACGACGACGAGGAGGACTATTCCCGCCGCCGCCGGGGCCCCATCTGGCCCGTGCTGCTGGCCGTGGCCGCCGTGCTGCTCTTTGTGGGGCTGACCTTCTCCTTCCTGTGGAAGACCATCTTCCCCGGGATACTGGCCCCGCCGGAGACCCACACCGTCCCCACGCTGGTGGGCGAGGCCTACGACGCGGTGAAGGACAACACCGAGCTGCTGGCCGGTTTTACCCTCATCGAGGGGGAGACGGTGGCCAACGACGCCGACCCCGGCACCATCATCGACCAGGAGCCCAAGGGGGGGAAAGAGGTGGGGGAGAACGTCACCGAGATCAAGGTCACCATCAGCGGCGGGCCGGAGGTGGTGGAGATGATTCCTCTGGACGACATGGACTACCAGACCGCCTCCACTGCTCTGCGGAACATCGGGCTGAAGGCCGGCGTGCCCTCCTATGAGAACAGCGAGACCATTGAGCAGGGCTTTGTTATCTCCTACACCCCCATGGAGGGCGTTGGGGTGCCCCCGGGCACGGAGGTGCAGATTGTGTTGAGTAAGGGGCCCGAGGATAAGCCCTTCCCCATGCCCAAGCTGGTAGGGATGACCAAGGCCAGGGCGTTGGCCGAGATTGAAAATAAAAACTTGAAGCAGGGCAATGTGGAGCAAGAGGAGTATGACGACGAGATCGAGGAGGGCAAGGTCATCAGCCAGTACCCACTGGAGAACGCCGAGGTGACCGAGGGCACCGAGGTCAACCTGGTAATCAGCAAGGGCCCCGACCCGGCCAACAAGCCGCCGGAGCCCCCCGCAGGCAATACAAAGACCGTCTCCGTCCCCCTCCACGGCTATGAGGGTATGGTCAGCGTGCGGCTGCTCATGGACGGCGTCGAGGTGGGCAGCAAGCTGGAGGACGCCACGTTGAACGAGGCGACCCCCTTCGAGGTGACCGGAACGGGGCAGAAGGAGCTGGCCTACTATATCAACGGCGAGGCCAGGGGCACCATCCCTGTGAACTTTGACGAATGAGCCAGGGCGTAATCCGAAAGGCCCTCAGCGGCTTCTACTATGTGGACGACGGCCGGACCGTCACCACCTGCCGGGCCCGGGGGAAGCACCGCCACGCTGGTCTCACCCCCTTGGTGGGGGACCGGGTGCGGTTCACCCCCCTGGCCGACGGCTCCGGCGCGCTGGACGAGATACTCCCCCGGAAAAATGAGTTTTACCGCCCCGCGGTGGCCAACATCGACCTGCTGGTGGTGGTGGCCTCCCAGGCGGTGCCGGTGACCGACCCCTTCCTCATCGACCGGGTGGCCGCCATCGCCGCCGCCCGGGGGTGTGAGACCCTGATCTGCGTCAACAAGTGCGACCTGGAGCCGGGGGAGGACCTGGCCCGCATCTACGAGGGGGCGGGCTTCCCCACCCTGCGGGTGAGCGCTCAAACCGGGGAGGGGCTGGACGCCCTCCGGCGCTGCCTTGCCGGGAAGGTGTGCGCCTTCACCGGCAACTCCGGTGTGGGCAAATCCAGCATTTTAAACGCCCTGGAGGCAAATTTTGACCTGGCTACCGGCGAGATCAGCGACAAGCTGGGCCGGGGCCGGCACACCACCCGCCATGTGGAGCTGTTCCGCCTGTCCTGCGGGGCGCTGGCGGCGGACACCCCGGGCTTCTCCTCCTTCGATGTGGACAAAATGGAGCTGGCCCGGAAGGAGGAGCTGCAATACGCCTTCCGGGAGTTCGCCCCCTACCTGGGAACGTGCCGGTTTCAGGACTGCGCCCACGTGAAGGAGAAGGGCTGCGCCGTGCTGGCGGCGGTACGGGCGGGGGAGATCGCCCCCAGCCGCCACCAGAGCTACGTCCGCCTGTATGAGCAGGCCAGGGCGATTCCAGACTGGCAGAGGAAGGATATGTAGGGGCGGCCTGTGGCCGCCCGCAGAACTCTGTAGGGCGCGACGACCCGGCGCGCCGTTTCATGCGGCGGGCCGAGGTCGTCCCGCCCTACAGTTATGAATCAGGTGATTATTATGAACGAAATGATCCTCCTCAAGCTGGGGGAGATGGTCCTCAAGGGCCTGAACCGCCGCAGCTTTGAGGATAAACTCCAGGCCAACATCTACCGCCGGCTGAACAACCTGGGCCAGTTCCGGGTATACACCCGCCAGTCCACCACCTATGTGGAGCCCATGACCGACGCGTGCGACATGGACGGGGCCTGGGAGGCGCTGACCCGCGTGTTCGGCGTGGTGGGTCTCAGCCGGGCTCGGGCCTGTGAGAAGGACAAGGACGCCATCCTTGCCGCCGCCCGGGAATATCTGGATGACAAGCTGTCCGCCGCCCGCACCTTCAAGGTGGAGACCAAGCGGGCGGACAAGACCTTCCCCATGACCTCCATCCAGCTCAGCCAGTACGTGGGCAGTGAGCTGGACGAGCTCTACCCCGACCTGAAGGTGGATGTCCACCACCCGGAGCTCACTGTCCACATTGAGGTCCGGGACTACGCCGCCTTTGTCCACGCCGACCCGGAGCCGGGAGCCGGAGGCCTGCCGGTGGGCATCAACGGCCGGGCGGTGTCTCTGCTGTCCGGGGGAATCGACTCCCCGGTGGCCTCCTGGATGATTGCCAAGCGGGGGGTGGCCCTGGAGATGGTCCACTTCTTCTCCTACCCCTACACCTCCAACGAGGCCAAGGAGAAGGTCATCGACTTGGCCCGGCTGCTTACCCCCTGGTGCGGCCGGCTCACCGTCCATGTGGTGCCCTTCACCGCTATTCAGGAGGAGCTGCGCCGGTCCTGCCCCCAGGAGCTGTTCACCCTGGTGATGCGCCGGTTTATGATGCGCATTTCAGAGAAGGTGGCCCAGCGGTGCGGAGCCAGGGCTTTGGTCACCGGCGAGTGCCTGGGCCAGGTGGCCAGCCAGACCATGGAGGCCATGGCCGTCACCGGTGCGGTGGCCAGCCTGCCCGTCCTGCGCCCGGTGGTGGGGATGGACAAGGAGGATATCGTGAAAATCGCCCGGAAAATCGGCACCTTTGAGACCTCCATCCTCCCCTATGAGGACTGCTGCACCGTCTTTACCCCCCGGCACCCCCGCCTGCGTCCCACTCTGGAGGAGCTGGAGGCGGCGGAGCAGGGGCTGGACATTGCAGGAATGGTCCAGGTCGCCGTGGACGGCATCGAGCGGATACAGGTATGAATAAGTAAGAGCCCTCTCACCCGAGCAGGTGAGAGGGCCTGATTTTTTATGATTACCGGCGTCCGCCGAAGCCGCCGCCCCGGGAACCGCCGCCGAAGCCGCCGGACCGGCCGCCGCCGGAGGGACGCCCGCCAAAGGTGCCGCCCCCTCTGGGACCCCGGTTGCCAGCGCCGCCAAAGCCGCTGGAGCTGCCCCCTCCGAAGCCGGAGCTGCCGCCAAAGCCGCCGCCGGGGCGGTTTCCGGGTCCGCCGCCGGGACCTCTGGGAGGCCGGGGTGGGGGAGGGGGAGGTCGATGCCAGTGCCGCCGGTACCAGTAGGAGCCCGGCCCGTGCCAGAAGAAGATGGGCCGGAACATCACCGGAGGATTGACCACACCGTAATACTGCCGCCGGTAGGTGTTGTAGCGCATCCGGTCAATGGCGCTGACCACCAGGACGATGGCAATAAGGATCAATACCAGCAGCATAACGCCTGCAACAGTTCCGCCGCCGGAGTAGCCCGGGGCATATGTGGAGCCGCTCCCGGCGTTCCCCAGGCCGAAGTTGTCCAGATAGACCTGGTTCAGCGCCTCATAGAAGGCTAAGACTGTCTTGTCGTTCAGTTTGCCCGACAGAATGTCCTCCAGGTCGGAGACCACCCGGTTAGTGAGGATGGTGGAGAAGTCGTCACCGGGGGCCACAAACCAGTCCTCGTCCCTGACTGAGATGGCCAGAACGGCGTCCCCCTCGCCCAGGCCCAGGTCGATACCCTGGTCCCAAGCGAACTCCTCCAAATCACTGGTAGAATCGGTGGTTACGATGGCCACCACACTGTTGTAGCGATAATCCCAGTTGGCATTGTAGAGGTTGATCTGCTTCTCGGTGGAGGCGGACAGAATGTCTGCGTCGTCCCAGATCCACTTGTCGTAGCCGGCGGTGGACAGGCTCTCGTCCAGCGCGGTACTGCCGGAGGGACGCGGCGCAGGCTCAGGCTGTCCTCCCTTGACCCGTCCAATTCCGATGGCCGCCACAATCATTACGGCGGCGAGCAGCCAGGCGAACCATGCTTTTTGGAAAAGTTTCATAGTGTTCTCCTAATATCAGCCCCGCAGCTCCAGCAGCTTCTGTTTCAGCTCGCCCTCGATGCGGCCCAGCTCGGCCTCGGCATCCTTACGCTTCTGAGCTCCCTCGGTCTGAATCCGCATCACCTCGTCCAGAGTGGTGATAAGCTGCTGGTTGGTGTGCTGCAGGGTCTCGATAGAGACCACGCTCCGTTCCGCCTCCCGGGCGGTCTCGATGGTGCCCATTTTCAGCATGTCGGCGTTCTTTTGCAGCAGCTGATTGGTCATATCGGTAACGGCGGCCTGGGCGGCAGTGGCCTGCCGGCCGTGCTCCAGCCCCAGGGCCAGCACCATCTGGCTTTTCCACAGGGGGATGGTGTTCACCAGGGAGGACTGGATCTTCTCCAGCATCTGGGTGTCGTTGTTCTGGAGCAGGCGGGTTTGGGGTCCCATCTGAATGGAGATCATTCGGGTGAGCTCCAGGTCGTGGAGCTTCTTCTCGAACCGGTTGCACAGGTTGGCGAAGTCGTTGTAGGCCTGGGCGTCCTCCTGGGCTCCGGTGGTCTCCGCCTTCTTTTTCAGGTCGGCCAGGTCGTGGGCGCGCAGGTACTCCAGCCGCTTCTTGCCGGCCAGGATATACATGGTGAGCTCCTTGTAATACTTGGTGTTCAGCTCATACATCTGGTCAAACATGGCCACATCCTTCATCAGGGTGACCTGGTGGTCTTGCAGCACCTTGACGATCTTATCCACGTTGACCTCGGCCTTGGCGTAGCTAGCCTTCATGGCTTCCAGCTCGTTTCTCTTCTTCTGGAAGAAGCCGCCGATGCCCTTTTTCTCCGGCTGGCCGAAGGTTTTCAGCTCCACCACCAGGGAGGACAGGGCCTCCCCCACCTCGCCCAGGTCCTTGGTCTTCACGTTGTTCAGGGCGCTTTCGGAGAAGGCGGCGATGTTCTTCTGAGCCGCCGCCCCGTAGTTGAGCACCAGATTGCTGTCGGTCACGTCGATCTTCTGGGAGAAGTCCTCCACCATCTTCTTCTCCGCCTCGCTGAGCATAGACTCGTCCAGCTTGACGGCGTTGGCGTCACGGGCGGCCTGGGCCGCTTCGTCCACCTGGGGGGCCGCCGGGGCGGAGGGCTCCAACGTCAGAGCCGGGGCCTCCACCGCCTGGGCGGCAGAGGGCTCGAAGGTCAGCTCCGGGGTGGTGTTCAGGTTCAGTTCGTCACTCATGGTTTTGTTCCTCCTGTATTATAATTCCAGTTTAGGTCCGTTAGCCCCGCCGGTGGGTTTGGAGCCTCCGGACAGTCCCTCCTGGGCCAGCAGATTCTCCATCACGGTGATGTCGGTGGAGATGTCCAGGGCCTCGTCGCCAAAGAGGGAATCCAGCTGCTTGTCAAAGGCGGCGCACAGGGTGTCCAGCATAGTCTCCACCTTCTGCTTGGTGGCGTCGATGTTGCTGCCCGACACCCCGGCGGAGTCCATCCGGTCGTAGGCGTTGAGCAGCTTGATGGTGGTGGGCAGGAAGTAGTCCAAAAACCGGGAAATCTGGGGCTGCTTGGCCGGATTGGCGATGACATGGTCGATAATCTTCCCCGTGACCTCCTCCAGGTGGTCGATCTGGGCGGAAATCTTCTCGTCGGGGATGGCGTCGTTGAGGCGGCGCAGCTCGGAGATAGCCCGGTCCTTCTCCTTTCGCAGCGCGGCGATCTTGGGGTCCTCCTCCTTTTTGGCCTCCTCCTTCTTTGTCTCGGCCGCGCCGGGGGTCTGGTAGACCTTGTCGGGCCAGATGGCCTTGCCCAGCACAAAGGCGGCAAAGGACAGACCGGCGCACAGGATATAGTGCAGTGGGGCGTTCAGGGGGAAGACCAGGGCGTAGCCCAGCCAGATAATGCCCACCAGGTAGATGGGCAGGACGGATACTTTTTTGTGGGTGGTCATGGCGTACCTCCGCATAAAATGAATCAACCGTATTTTACCCCCAAAGGGCGGGCAGTGTCAAGGAAATTGAGACAGTTTGCAAAATCGCCGGGGAAGGGGTATAATAAGAAAAAAGCGCCCGGCGCGGGCGCGGGAGGTTTTTATGAAAACAGGACTGGTGTTGGAGGGCGGGGCCCTCCGGGCAATTTTTTCCAGCGGTGTGTGCGATGGCCTGCTGGAGGGCGGCGTGATGACGGACTATGTCATCGGCGTGTCGGCGGGCATCGCCTACGGGGTGAGCTATGTGTCCCGGCAGCCCCGGCGCAATCTGGAGGTGGTCACCCGCTTCGCCCCGGACAGGCGGTACATGGGCTGGCGCAACCTGACAGACAAGAGCAACCGCAGCTATTTCGGGCTGAAATTCGGCTTTAGCACCATCCCAAACGAGCTGGTGCCCTTCGATTACGACACCTTTGCCGCCTTCCCCGGCGAGGTGGAGGCGGTGGTCACCAACCTGAACACCGGAAAGGCGGACTACCTGCCCGTCCCCCGGCGGGACAAGGAATCCACCGTCCTCCAGGCCAGCTGCGCCATGCCCCTGCTCTTTCCCGTCTTTGAAATCAACGGCCAGTGCTATCTGGACGGCGGCATCGGTGACGCTATCCCCTGGCGGCGGGGGCTGGAGAAGTGCGACCGGGTGATTGTGGTGCTCACCCGTCCCCGCCGCTACCGCCGCAAGCCCGACCACATGATGAAGCTGATCCGGAAGCGGTACCGGGACTACCCCGCCTTCGTGGAGGCCATGGAAAACCGGGCGGAGGTCTACAACCGGGACCGGGAGGCCCTGTTCCAGGCGGAGCAGGAGGGGAAGCTGCTGGTGATTGCCCCTGAGTCCACCCTGGGGGTGGCCCGGACCGAGCGGGACACCGAGAAGCTGCGCCTGCTCTGGGCGGCGGGCTACCAGGGGGCGATCGACCGGCTGGAGGAGATCAGAGATTATCTGCAAGGCTGAGGGCCGTCCCGGCCCGGTCCACCTGGCTGGGCTGGAGGGCATAGAGGTTCAGCGTGTCCCCGACGATGGTGAAAAAGGCCCCCAGCTTGGCCAGATTGGCCTGACTCTGCCCCTGTGCCAGCGCGGCCGAGAGAGCCACCGCCATGGTGAGCAGCTCCCCGCTGTTGGCGTTATAGATGGAAGACAAAGGATCACCCCCCGGAACATCCTATGCGGGAATGGGCCGGAGCGGTGCGGAAACGAGGTGTTTTTATGAAAATTGTAGTCATCGACGGCCAGGGCGGCCGGCTGGGCCGTCTGCTGGTGGAGGGGGTCAAGGCCCGCCTGCCCCAGGCCCAGGTCTATGCCCTGGGCACCAACACTGTGGCCACCGCCGCCATGCTGAAGGCGGGGGCGGACTTCGGCGCCACCGGGGAGAATCCGGTGCTCCGGGGCGTCACGGACGCCGATGGGGTGCTGGGCCCGGTGGGAGTGGTGGTGGCCAACGCCATCCTGGGGGAGGTCACTCCGGCAATGGCAGAGGCGGTGGGCAGCTGCCGGGCTAAGAAGTTCCTGATTCCCATGAACAGCTGCGGCGTCCTTGTGGCCGGGGTAGAGGAGCAGCCCCTGCCCGCCTATGTGGCTCAGGCGGTGGAGGCCTTGGCGGCAGAGCTGAAAAATGATTGACTTTTCAGACGATGTCCTGTATGATAGAGTCCGCTATGCGGGTATGGCGGAATTGGCAGACGCGCAGGATTTAGGTTCCTGTGAAGAAATTCGTATGGGTTCGACCCCCATTACCCGTACCAAAACTGTGTTGCCCAAAAATGCAGATAAAAATCACCGCATGAGGATGCGGTGATTTTTATTTCCATACAAGTTGATTAAATCATTTCTGAAAATGAAAGAGCTGGAATTATAAAATTGAACTTTGAATATACAGGCGCACACCTTTTAATTTACACTTGATAAATCCGCAATATATATCTATAATGCACCGTAGGAGATAACATCAACACACAGATTCTGTGTTACAGGGTGGAAAAGCGAGGAGCGATGACTGTGGATTTCTGGCAGTTTGAAAAGGAAGCAATGGCGGAAGGCCGCACCCTGGTCTGCGGCTGCGATGAGGCGGGGGCCGGTCCTCTGGCCGGGCCGGTGTATGCGGCGGCGGTGATTCTGCCTCTGGGGCTCGACATCCCCGGTCTGGACGACTCCAAGAAGCTGACCGAAAAAAAGCGGGAGGCCCTGTTCCCGGTGATTCAGGAGAAAGCCCTGGCCTGGTCGGTGGCCGCTGTGGACGCGGCGGAGATTGACAGAACCGACATTCTCAGCGCCCGGATGAAGGCCATGCAGCTGGCAATCGACGGACTGTCCCCAAAACCGGACTTCGCCCTCATCGACGGCAACCGGGATAGGGGGCGTACCTCTGCCATCACCGCTCCCCACCGCTGTCTGGTGAAGGGGGACAGCCTGTCCGCCTCCATCGCGGCGGCCTCCATCCTGGCCAAGGTGAGCCGAGACCGGTACATGACAGAGGCGGCGGTGCAGTACCCGGCGTATTGCTTCGATAAACACAAGGGCTACGGCACCAAGCTCCACTATGAGCTTCTGCGGGAGCACGGCCCCAGTCCCATCCACCGCCGGACCTTTTTAAAGAACCTGTGAGTGGCCGGGAGAGCCGGCTGAGAGGCCGGTGGGGGGAGGACCGGGCCGCGGAGTATCTGCGCCGCAAGGGCTTCCGGGTGACAGACTTCAACTGGAAATGCCGCTTTGGGGAGATCGACCTGATTGCCGAGGACGGGGTCTACCTCTGCTTTGTGGAGGTCAAGCTGCGGAAAACCGCCGCCTACGGCTCCGCGGCCGCCTTTGTGGACTGGCGCAAGCAGCAGCGGCTGCGCACCGCGGCGGAGCTGTATCTGGCCGGGCGCCCCACCGGCCTCCAGCCCCGGTTTGACGTCATCGAAATCTACGCCCCCCAGGGCACCGACACGGAAAATCCCGGGATTTTCCACCTGGAAAACGCCTTTTAGCATAAATCCCTTGACCGTCGGGCAAAAAACTGGCATAATAGGACCCATCAATACTGAAGTGAGGAAGGATCAACATGCGGTATATCAGTACACGGGACAATACCATTCAATATTCCGCCTCCCAGGCCATTGCCCAGGGGCTGGCCAGGGACGGAGGACTGCTGACCCCCTTCTACATCCCCAAGCTGCCCGGCAAGTCGCTGGAGGACATGCGGGACATGGCCTACCAGCAGCGGGCGGTGTATGTCATGAAGCAGTATCTGGAGGAGTTCTCCGTCAAGGAGCTCACCGACTATGCCAACGCCGCCTACGGCCCGGACCGGTTCGACTCCCCGGCGGTGGCCCCCGTCCACACGGTGGACAGCAACACCCACTGCCTGGAGCTGTGGCACGGCCCCACCTGCGCCTTCAAGGACATGGCCCTGCAAATGCTGCCCCACCTGCTCACCGCCTCCCTGACGAAGACGGAGGAGACCAAAACGGTGTGCATCCTGGTGGCCACCTCGGGGGACACGGGGAAGGGGGCCCTGGAGGGCTTTAAAAACGTGCCCCGCACCAAAATTCTGGTGTTCTACCCCAAGGACGGGGTGTCTGAGGTCCAGGAGCTGCAAATGGTCACCCAGGAGGGGGGCAACGTGGGCGTCTCCGCCGTGGTGGGCAACTTCGACGACGCGCAGACCGGCGTGAAAAAGCTGTTTTCCGACGAATCACTCCGCCAGGAGCTGGCCCGCCGGGGCTACTTCTTCTCCTCGGCCAACTCCATCAACTGGGGCCGGGTGCTGCCCCAGATCGTCTACTACATCTCCGCCTACTGCGACCTGCTCCGGGACGAGAAAATCGCCCCCGGCCAGACGGTGAATGTCTGCGTCCCCACCGGCAACTTCGGCAACATCCTGGCCGCCTACTACGCCAAAGAGATGGGCCTGCCCATCGACCAGCTGATCTGTGCCTCCAACAGCAACAACGTGCTCACCGAATTCCTCCGGGAGGGGGTCTACGACCGGAACCGGCAGTTTTACAACACCATGTCCCCCTCCATGGACATCCTGATCTCCTCCAACCTGGAGCGTCTGCTGCTGGCCCTGACCCAGGACCCGGCGGAGGTGCGGGAGTACATGACCCAGCTGGCCGAGACGGGCCGGTACAAGGTGAGCGGCCGTATTCAGGACCGGCTGCAAAAGCGGTTCAAGGGGTACTTCTGCGACGACCGGGAGACCCAGCGGGTCATCCGGACCATGTTCGAGCGGCACGGCTACCTCATCGACACCCACACCGCCGTGGCCTTCTCCGCTCTGGAGCAGTACCGGCGGGAGACGGGGGACGACACCCCCGCCATCGTGGCCTCCACCGCCAGCCCCTTCAAATTCTGTAACAGCGTGCTGGAGGCCCTGGGCGAGACCGGCATTGCCTCCGGCCTGGACGCCCTGGACCAGCTCACCGCCAAAACGGGCCAGCCCGCCCCCGCCCCGCTGGCCGGTCTGCGGGACAAGGCGGTCCGCTTCACCCGGGTGGTGGAGAAGGACCACATGGTGGACGCGGTACTGTCCCTGCTGGAGTGAGCCTATGGCCCTGTACGCCATTGGAGATACCCACCTGTCCCTGGCATCCGACAAGCCCATGGACGTGTTCGGCGGGGGCTGGACGGGCTATGTGGACAAGCTGAAAGAGGGGTTTCAGATTATTTCCCCGGAGGACACCGTGGTAATCTGCGGGGATGTATCCTGGGGCATGAGCCTGGAGGAGGCCCGGGCCGACTTCGCCTTTTTGGACGCCCTGCCGGGGGGGCGGAAGCTGCTCCTCAAGGGCAATCACGACTACTGGTGGACCACCGCCTCCAAGATGAAGGCCTTTTTTGCGGAAAACGGCTTTTCCACCCTGGACATCCTCCACAACAACTGCCACTTTTACGGGGAGACCGCCCTGTGCGGCACCCGGGGGTGGTTCTACGAGGAGGACCGTGGGGAGCACTCCGCCAAAATTTTCAACCGGGAGCTGATCCGGCTGGAGGCGTCGCTGAAGGCGGCGGGGGAGCGGGAGAAGCTGTGTTTTCTCCACTACCCGCCCCTGTATCAGGGCTACCGCTGTCAGGAGATTCTCGACCTGCTGGAGCGGTACAGGGTCAGTCTGTGCTGCTACGGCCACCTCCACGGGGGGAGCCACCGGCTGGCCGTCACCGGACGGCAGGGGACGGTGGACTACCGCCTGGTGGCCGCCGACTATGTGGGCTTCCGGCCGGTGTGTATTCTGTAGCCTCCCTCTTAGAGGGAGGTGGCACGGGCGAAGCCCGTGACGGAGGGAGTACGTCAGCCGGGAAACTCCCTCAGTCACCGCCGTTGGCGGTGACAGCTCCCTCAAAGAGGGAGCCTTTGGCAGGCGGTATCTCCGTCAAATCGCCTTGACGTTAGGTCTGGCAAAATAAAATCGGAAAAATTCCGGGAAATTTCAAAAAAAGACTGTTCAAACGGCCGCGTATCTGGTAAAATGTCGTGGCGTAAGTAAAAAGGCCCCCTGCCGGCCGTGCCGGGGCGGGACCGACAGGAGGAAATTGACAAATGAAGGTCACTAATGTTGAGAAGAAAGAGAAAAGCACCGTAGAGCTTACCATTCAGGTGGAGGCCGACGCCTTTGAGGCCGCCATCCAGAAGGTCTATCTGAAGACCCGGGGCCGTATCAACGTGCCCGGCTTCCGCAAGGGCAAGGCCCCCCGGAAGATCATCGAGGGTATGTATGGCTCCGGTGTGTTCTATGAGGACGCCATCAACGACGTCTATCCCGCCGCCTACGACGAGGCGGTGAAGGAGCAGGGCCTGGACGATGTGGGCTACCCCAAGATGGAGATCGTGGAGGTGGGCAAGGAGGGCTTCACCTTCAAGGCGCTGGTCTCCGTCCGCCCCGAGGCCAAGCTGGGCGAGTATAAGGGCCTCACCGCCCCCAAGGAGGAGGTCAAGGTAACCGATAAGGACATCGACGAGGAACTCAAGCCCTACATCGACCGGGCCACCCGCCTGGTCAGCGTGAAGCGCAAGGCCAAAAAGGGCGACACCGCCGTGATTGACTTTGAGGGCTTTGACAACGGCACCCCCTTCGACGGCGGCAAGGGCGAGAACTACGACCTGAAGCTGGGCGCGGGCATGTTCGTTCCCGGCTTTGAGGAGCAGGTCATCGGCATGAAGGCCGGCGAGGAGAAGGACATCGACATCACCTTCCCCGAGGACTACCACGCCGACCTGGCCGGCAAGGCGGTGGTCTTCCATGTGAAGGTCAACGAGGTGAAGGAGTCCCAGGCCCCCGAGGTGGACGACGAGTTTGCCAAGGACGTGTCTGAGTTCGAGACCCTGGCCGACTTCCGCAAGGACCTGGGTGAAAAGCTCCAGCAGCGCAAGGAGGCCCAGGCCCAGGCCGACTTTGAGAACGCCGTGATGGAGCAGCTGGTGGAGAACATGGAGTGCGAGATCCCCGACGGCATGGTGGAGAGCCAGACCGACCGGCTGATGGACGACTACGCCATGCGCCTCCAGAGCCAGGGCATCCCCATGGACCAGTACATGTCCATGATGGGCATGACCCCCGAGATGATGCGCGCCTCCGCCAAGCCCGCCGCCCTGAAGCAGGTGCAGACCGAGCTGGCCCTCACCGCCGTGGCCAAGGCGGAGAACATCCAGGTCTCCGACGAGGAGTATGAGGCCGAGATCGCCAAGCTGGCCGAGCAGTACAGCATGGAGGCCGACCAGGTGAAGGCGCTGGTCCCCGCCGACGGCCTGAAGAAGGACCTGGCCCTGCGCAAGGCCAGCGAGCTGGTCCTGTCCAACGCCAAGGAGGGCAAGGCCAAGAAGGCGAAGAAGGCGGCCAAGAAGGAGGAGGAGGGCGAGGAGAAGCCCAAGCGCACCCGGGCTAAGAAGAAGTCCGACGAGCCCGCCGAGGAGTAAACAGAGATACGTCCCGGGGCGGTTAAGGCCGCCCCGGGCGCGTGCGTATATAAAACGGAATGAACTGCCCCTCCTTTGGGTATAATCTGGTATCTTATCGAAGAAAAGGAGTATCACTATGAGCTTAGTTCCCTATGTAGTAGAGCAGACCAACCGGGGAGAGCGGTCCTACGACATCTTCTCCCGCCTGCTGAACGACCGCATCGTCATGCTGTCGGAGGAGGTCAACGACACCACCGCCTCCCTCATCGTGGCCCAGCTGCTGTATCTGGAGGCCCAGGACCCGGACAAGGACATCCAGTTCTACATCAACAGCCCCGGCGGCTCCGTCACGGCCGGCATGGCCATCTACGACACTATGCAGTATATCAAGTGCGACGTGTCCACCATCTGCATCGGCATGGCCGCCTCCATGGGAGCCTTCCTGCTGTCCTCCGGGGCCAAGGGCAAGCGGCTGGCCCTGCCCAACGCGGAGATCATGATCCACCAGCCCTCCGCCGGCACCCAGGGCCAGATTACCGACATGGCCATCCATCTCCGCCGGCTGGAGATTATCAAGACCCGGATGAACCGCATCCTGTCGGAAAACACCGGCAAGCCCATCGAGGTGGTCACCGCCGACTGCGAGCGGGACAACTTTATGACCGCCCAGGAGGCCATGGAGTACGGCCTTATCGACAAGGTGATCGACAAACGCTGATTTCCCGAGTAAACGAGGTGTTTCAATGGCAAACAATGACGAGAGAAAGGTCCGGTGTTCCTTCTGCGGCAAGCACCCGGACCAGGTAAAGCGGATGATCGCCGGTCCCGGCGTGTATATCTGCGACGAGTGCGTGGGGCTGTGCATGGCCGCAATGGGGGAGGAGCCCCTGATGCTGGACGACTTCGACCAGTTCCCCGGGGACATCCCCGACGCAATCCCCACCCCCAGGGAGATACACGCCGTTCTGGACCAGTATATCATCGGCCAGGAGAAGGCCAAGGTGGCCCTGTCGGTGGCGGTGTATAACCACTACAAACGCATCTACTTCGGCGGAGCGGAGGATGTGGAGCTGCAAAAGAGCAACATCCTGCTGATGGGCCCCACCGGCTGCGGCAAGACCCTGTTCGCCCAGACCCTGGCCCGGGTGCTGAAGGTGCCCTTTGCCATCGCCGACGCCACCACCCTCACCGAGGCGGGCTACGTGGGCGACGACGTGGAGAATATCCTCCTGCGCCTGGTGCAGGCCGCCGACTACGACATCGAGCTGGCCGAGCGGGGCATCATCTATATCGACGAGATGGATAAGATAGCCCGAAAGAGCGAGAATACCTCCATCACCCGGGACGTGTCCGGCGAGGGCGTGCAGCAGGCTTTACTGAAAATTCTGGAGGGCACCGTGGCCAACGTCCCCCCCCAGGGCGGGCGGAAGCACCCCCACCAGGAGTTTATCCAGATCGATACCCACAACATCCTCTTTATCTGCGGCGGCGCCTTTGACGGCATCGACAAAATCATCGAGCATCGTCTGGACAAGCGGTCTCTGGGCTTCGGTGCGGAGATCAAGAGCAAGAAGGAGCGCAATGTGGGCGAGCTGATGGCTGAGCTCCAGCCCCAGGACCTGCTGAAATACGGCATCATCCCCGAGCTGGTGGGCCGTATGCCGGTGGTGACCACCCTGGAATCCCTGGATCGGGACCAGATGGTTCGCATCCTCACCGAGCCCAAAAACGCCCTGGTGAAGCAGTACCAGGTGCTGCTGAACTACGACGAGGTGGAGCTGAGCTTTACCCCCGAGGCGCTGGAGGCGGTGGCCGACCGGGCGGTGTCCCGGGAGATCGGCGCCCGGGGCCTGCGGGCCATCCTGGAGGAGGTCATGAACCAAATCATGTACGATATCCCCTCCGACCCCACCATTGTCAAGGTGAGCATCACCGGAGAGTGTGTTAAGGACGGCGCTCCCCCGGAGCTGACCCGAAATCCGGAGCGCACCCAGCGGCCCAGACTGGGCAAGGCCACCCTCCAGGTGGAGCAGCCCCGCCGCCGTGACCACGGCCGGGCCGGCTGACATAACCATAAATCAGACGCCCCGCACCGCCCCACAGCGGGGCCGGGGCGTCTGTCCTCACTAAAAAGCCTCCCTCTCAGAGGGAGGTGGCATTCGCGGAGCGAATGACGGAGGGCGTACTTCGACGGAATACTCCCTCAGTCACCGCCGTTGGCGGTGACAGCTCCCTCTTTGAGGGAGCCTTAAATTTCC
>ERZ808037.453-NODE-453-length-38383-cov-4.974599_pt1 | contig 38383 bp, 30 predicted proteins | sample MGYA00380190_ERZ808037 | MGnify/ENA primary metagenome ERZ808037 (study PRJEB31490, sample SAMN06133399) | mouse gut metagenome | isolation source: J9 | host: mice | place: China: Chengdu | collected 2015-05 ...
GTCATTTATGACGAGGTGCTTTCCGGGCTCGACCCGCAGAATGCGGAACTGATCGAAGACCTGCTGCTTGCGGACGATGAGCGGATTGTGATCCATATCGCTCATAATTCATCGCCGAAATATCAGGAAAGATATGATGCCGTTGTCCGGCTTACAATCCAAAACGCTCCAGGAGAATAGAGGGAATATTGCCGGATGAGACAACGATTGCAGAAAAGATCAAAAAGATTAAGAAAGTACCTATATTGTTAGGAGGACATTGTGCAACTTTTATGCATAAGGCTATAATAGAGAAATATTATTGTTTCGATCTGATAATTCGAGGTGAAGGCGAATCGACTATTGCGGCGCTGTCTTGAAGAACCCTGAGAAATCCTGTAAAATTGATAACAGGAATGAACACAAAAGCAATAGAAGGAATCATAGAAGGAATCAAGGAAATTATGCTGACACGTATGAAAAATGTTCTATCACTCACTTTTCGCATTTCGCCCGGGACAAGCATGATCGCTGTTCTATATGTACTTTTGATGAGCGGGTCTATTGTATTAGGGCAGCATATTATTCGTTATATCTATGAAAGTGTCTCGGGTTATGGTGAAGGCAGCGCTTCCTGGATCCTCTGGGTCGTGGTGTTTTTTGTCAATATGACATTGTTTGGGAATACGGACAATATCGAAAATATGCTTACGACGGCAGCATCCCGCAGAGTCCGGGCGTTATACTATAAATTGTTCCTCTTTAAAATATACCGGACGAAGCAGGATGCTTTCTATCGTTCTAAAGTATTAAATGAAGTGCAGTTCATAGAGGGGCAGCTGGATCAGATCAGTAAGACGGCGCTTCTGCTTCTGACGCGTCTTTCGATGGCGCTTTTTACGCTGATATTAACGACAGCATCCATGATGGTCATTGATTGGTTTATCATCGCTGCGGTCATCATGATGGCGGTCATGATTTCCCTGTCAAATCGTTATTTTACGCAAAAGAAGATTGCGTTAAACTGCGATCATATGTCTGACGAGCGTCGGGCCAATTATTTCAAATCACTTCTCACCACAAGAGAACATGCGAAAGAAATTCATCTGTCGGCGAATAAAGCATGGTTTCTAAACAAGTGGCAGGACTCTTTTCAAAATTTATATCATGCAAAATTATCATTTGCAGCCAAATCCATTATTCTGGGCGATTGCGTCCGCATAATAGAAGCATTATTTCCCTATTTATGTGCGCTCTATCTGGTATATTTACTTTCTGTTGATCAGATTTCTTCCGGGGAGGCCATCTTTTTGACGGGGCTTGTGGGTATGCTTAAATGGAGTGTGAAACAGCTGATCGATCTTTTGACGAAAGACATTTATGAGAAAATGGAAGTTATTGAGAAGTTTGAGAATTTTCTCGGAAATACTATGGCCGGCTGTTATGAAGAACTGGAGCATGATCAGGCGGCGCCAAAAGTAAGCGGAGAAGAACGGGTGGAGCCATTTGATGAAATAATAGTGGACCATGTGTCGTATACCTATCCGAATGCGGACCGTCCGGCAGTCCGTGACATCAGCCTGAAAATTAAAAAGGGAGAAATCATCAGCATTCTGGGTTATAACGGAAGCGGAAAAACGACATTGTCTAAAGTGATCAACGGGCTTTTGCATGATTATGAGGGACGGGTTTTGTTCCATGATAAAGACATCAGGGATATGGATGCGGAGCAGTATTATCAATATTTTGGGAATGTTTATCAGGATTTTGCCAGATATAAGATGAGCTTCGGAGAAAATATCAGTGTGGGAGATGTTGAGCACCTGGAGGATGCCGCGCGGATCGCAGAGGCCATACATATTGTGAATTTAGATGATGTCGTGGAAGGCTTTGCGAACGGTACGGATACGAAATTGGGGAAGGATCTTTATGCTGACGGCGCAGACTTAAGCGGCGGCCAATGGCAGCGTATTGCGATTGCCCGTGCCTGTATGGGTTCTAAGGAAATTCTGATATTTGACGAACCCACGGCGGCCATTGATCCGTGGGAGGAAGAAAATCTTCTGCAGAATCTGAGATCGATCCTGAACGGAAGAACAGCTGTTTTGTTATCCCATAGAATTGGCTTCGCAAGGCTTGCGGATACGATCTACATGATGCAGGAAGGACAGATCGTCGAACAGGGTTCACATGAGGAATTGCTGCAGATGAATGGGCTTTACAGTCAATTCTTTTTTGCACAGCAGAAGCTTTATCAGCAGTAAGGAGGATGGGATGCGTTTTCGGATTTTTCGCGGTTTATATTACGTTAACAGATTAGTCAGAAGAAATGCCGGTTCTTTGTATTACATATACCTGCTGACCGTTTTGGTTGAGGCCGCAGGAGTTGCCGTTGGCCTTTTTTCCACGCGCTATATAACCAATCTGATCACGGCAGTGGCAATGGGAGAGCCGCCGCAATACCATATTCTGCTGCTGCTTCTTGCCGCAACGGGAATTATTTATGTCATCGCTACGATACGCAAAATAATTCTGGAGCATATTCGGTTGAAGATCAGGTTCGTATTTGATCGGTCGCTTTGTGAAAACGTCTCTGCGCTGAAGTGGGAATATTTTGAAGATTACGCAACCTCCAATAAGATCAACAGCATCAATGAGAAGTCCTATGACTGTATCATGAGGATGTTTGAGCATACTTATCATTACTTGTTGTATATACTTTCATCCATTGTTTTTTCGTATTTCCTGCTTCTGTTTCATTGGATGATCATGGTATTATACTTAGGAATCCTCATCGTGTCGATTTATTTTTCGGATAAAGTATTTGCTTCTAATTACACGATATGGGACGCTGTTTTGCCATTAAAAAAGCAACAGAAATATTTTGTGTCCGTTGCGACGGATGTGAATACCCATCAGGAATATCAGTCCAACCGCCTGTTTTCCTTTTTGAGCCAAAAGTGGGAAGCGCTGGATCATGTGATCTATGGGCAGGAAATGAGAATTTACAGAAGATATGAGATCGTGATGCAGATAAGCCGCCTGATCATGAACCTGCCCTACTTTGCGATGATCATCGTGACCTGTTATCATGTGATCCATGGCCGGTTCGATGTGGGATTTCTGGTCATGAGTTTCAATCTGTTCAATCAGGTCGTCAATCTTTTCGGGCAGATCGAGTCGGATCTTCACCAGGATCAGGAGGATGCGGGATTTGTGCTGGATTATTTTGACATGTTATCATGGGAAAAAGAAGACGATGCGCGGCACGCAGGCATATCGGAATCCATTCAGTTCAAGCAGGTAAGCTATCGTTATCCGCAATCCGAGAGATATGCGGTCAAAGCGATTGACATGACCGCCGGCTTCCACGAGAAAATAGCGATCGTCGGGAAAAACGGAAGCGGTAAAACGACATTTGCGCTATTGCTTTCATCATTGATCGACAAAATAGAAAACGGGCAGATTCTCATAGACGGACAGGAAATGGAACGGGTTCCTGTGGCGCGGCATGATATCGCATGTCTTTTCCAGGATTTTGAACAGTATCATATGACGATTGAGGAGAATATCAAAATCGGCAGAAAGGACTGTAAGATAACAGAGGAAGAGATTTATGCGCTGTTACAAAAGGTGGGATTGGAGGAATATGTATCGACTTTACCGAAGGGAATTGATACATTACTGGGCCAGCTGGAGGACGGAGGTGTGGGGTTGTCCAAAGGACAGTGGCAGAGACTGGCAATAGCACGCCTGATGGCCAATGAGGATGCCAGAATATGGATTTTAGATGAACCGACAGCCAGCCTTGATCCACTGTCAGAAATCGAGGTATATAATCTGATCATGAACGTGGCACAGGACAAGATGGTATTCTTTATTTCGCATCGTCTCGGTTTTGCAAAGCAGGTGAACCGCATATTGCTGTTCTGTGACGGAAAAATAATCGGCGATTCCACGCACGACAGCTTACTGGAAGAAGAACATTACAGGGAAATGTTTAAAAGCCAGGAGAGCTGGTATGCGTGACCGGCAGAAGCCATGCGGCAGGGCAGTCTGTTTCAATGTGCATCTGTGCCATAAATCCGCATTCGCATTTAATGCGGGCAATTAATATAAGTAGCTTGATTATCAAGGGTTTCCTGTAAGGGTGTTTTGCAGCTCTGGCAGTAGATTAGTTTATAGGTGTATATTGTGCAGCCTCTGTCATTCTTCTCATGGTGAATCCGGGTTCCATTGACGTATACATGGGTGCAGGAACGGGCATTTTGCGTACATGTCGGATTGATTGGATATTGATTGCCGTATTCGTCAAGTATAACATCGTCGGACAACGAAAAATCCAACTGATCCAACGGTTTCTGTACTGTCAAAAAGGGGTTTGTCATGTCATCGGCATAGATATACATGTCGCCCCGGACCGGCCAATCATGCATTATATCATGATAGATCTTAACTGGTTCATATGCCATTACAGATACAGGCATCGAAACGGCAACTATAAATATCACCATGGCAGCCATCATTTTCCAACAGGAGGCTTTGCCATTCTTTCTTGTCATGAACAGTAGTCTCTCTTTCATCTGCTTTTTATGACTGGAAAAAGTATTTACAAATACGGTATCCATTTTTGTATGATGTTGGGCAGCTTCGAGAACCAGATTTTCATAATACATCTTTTGCTTTTCATCTAAAGATGCCATAACTGTTTCGTCGCAGGCCTTCTCACACACAACATACACTTCGCGGATCAGAAGATAAACCAACGGATTATACCAGTGTAACAGTACCACAAAAAAAGCGGCAAATTTCCACAATATATCATGATTCTTTACATGAGAGAGTTCATGTGCCAGATACAATGGTAAATCTGCGGTTCTGTACTGCCTGGGTAAAACAATGACCGGCCAGAATGCGCCGATGGTACAGGGAGTCTGTACAAATGGACAGTGTATGATTCGTATTCTTTTTAGAAGAACGGGAGGCGCCTTATAGTATTGCTCCACGATATCTTTAAGTTCCTCGCTGCAAAGTTGTGAAACCATTAGAAGTCCCTTTCGGCAGGCATAATACTTTCTTATCTGTCGAAATAGCAAGACGGCGACAGTACAGAGCCATATACCTGCGCAGATCACGAATGGAAGCCAGTATTCATAGTACATTTTACCGTCGTTTGTTATATAGATGGTATTTCTGGCCTCAAATATAAGCGGACCATTATCCAGAGAGCGAACTTTGCCTTCATATCCGAACAGATATCGGCAGAGAATAAGATACTGCTCCTGAAAACATTGATAGGGAACAAGATAAAAGAGAATACAGACCTTCAAAAACCTGTACTGCCAGTGGGCAGTAAGGCCGCGATACACGATGGGTTTTGTCGCCATATATAACAAAAAAGCGATACTTCCGCTGATGGACATAACAAAAGGAAGGTTCATTTTTTCTTATTCCTTTCCCGCAGCAGTTTTCGGAGTTCTCTGGCGTCCTCATCGGACAGTCCCTCTCCACCGGACAAAGCAGAGACAAATAACCTGAGTGAGCCGCCATACAACTGCTTTAACAGTTTGTTTGCAACTAACTGCTCATAGTCTTTCCTTGAGACTGCCGGCACATAGATCTTATGTCGATCCTCTCCCGTGGCAGTGAGGACTCCCTTGCTCATCAGGGACTGTATAAAACAGTTAACTCGCTGGCGGGATTCATTCTTACCCAGACTGTTCACATAACTGTGTATCTCACCAAATGCCACACCTTCCGAAGCATTTTCCCATATAAATTTCATGATTTCATATTCTTTGGGCTTTAAGTTGTAATCCATAAATGTATCCTGTTCCTTTTTTAAAAGAATAGTAAAATAAATAATTTACAATGTCAACAGTAAAATAAAAAGTATTAATAACGAAAACTTGACAGGAAAAAATGAAAGAAGTATTATTAGTAAAACAAATATTTTACTATATTAATCTATGATTTCAGGTGTGGACGGGGTTCGGTAACAAAATGAACAGAAAAATTAATTTCATTCTTCAAACCATATGGAACGACAACAGGAAGCTGCTTGTGCTCTCAGCTGCGCAGCTTCCGTTACAGGTACTATTGCCATGGCTGCAGATCTTTCTGACGCGGACGCTGGTGATGGGGATTGAGAGACAGGATCCCCTTTACCGGTATGCGGCGGGGATCGGCAGCATTTTTTTACTGCAGATGGGGGTCAATTCTCTGAAGGAGTGGGTGACGGCCACTGCCGAGTGGGAGAACAAGACGCTGGTATACAGTCTGTTAATGCCTATGGATGAAAAGACGTTGACCACGGCGTATGCAAATGTAGAAGGGGCGGCAGGGCAGCGGATCAGACAGCGGGCACTGAACGCGGTATATGCCTTTGGCCAGTCTGTGGTGCTGCGGAGTGTTTCTTTTCTGGTCAACCTGTGCGGGCTTCTTTTCTACGGGCTGACCATCGGCAGGTGTGATCCGGCGATCCTGGCGGTGGTGACGGTAACAACCGGCGGCGGTTATCTGGCTGCCGTGCTGCTCAGGCGGTGCGAGCAGCGGCAGAAGGAAACGCTTGTGGACTGCGACAGGAAGATGAATTATCTGGAAAATGAGGGGCAATCCCTGCAGGCGGCAAGAGAGCTGCGGCTTTACGATATGGCGGGACTGTTTTCCGGATTGTACCGGAGCAGTATGGAACGCAGGAAAAGGAGTACGGACAGGATCGCGCACGTAAAGGCACTGGTGTGCAGCGGGGAGAGTCTGCTGGCGTTTGTCAGAAATTTTGTCACTTATTATTACCTGATCCATCTGGCGGTGACCGGGCGGATTTTGGTTGGAGATCTGGTGTTGATGACCGGTATGGCGGCCGGGCTGTCCGTCTGGATGCGGGGATTGATCGGGGATGCCGGGGAATTGAAACGTCTGGGGCTTTATCTGGACGATTATTTTGCCTGGCTGGATCTGGGGGAGGCGTGGCAGACGCCGGAGAAGAGAGCGGAAGAGATAAACCATGAAGAAATAAATGCCGGGGCGATAAGCGATGGGGCGGCCGGGAAGACGGCTGCTGCGTGCGCGCCTTCTCTGACTTTCGAGCATGTGGGTTTTTGTTATGAGGGGGCGCAGGAGGATACGCTGCGGGATATCACCCTCACGGTCAGGGCAGGGGAGAAGCTGGCCATCGTGGGCAGAAACGGCGCCGGCAAGACTACGCTGGTGAAGCTGCTTTCCGGGCTTTACCGGCCGGGCCGCGGCAGGATCCTTTTGGACGGAGAGGACATCACGGGGTACAGTGACGAGGCGTATTTCGCCAGGCTGGCGGTGGTGTTTCAGGATATCCAGCTTCTGCCGGTGAGCATTGCGGAGAATGTGTCTTCCCATATCCGGGGCAAAACGGACAGACAGAGAGTATCGTGGAGTCTGGAACAGGCGGGAATCGGCGAGAAGGTACGAAACCTGCCTTCGGGAGCGGATACCTGCCTGCAGCGGGCGGCCAGAGAAGACGCCGTGGAGCTGTCGGGAGGGGAGCAGCAGAAGACGATGCTTGCCAAGGCGCTTTATAAAGACGGTGATGTGCTGATCCTGGATGAACCGACGGCGGCTCTTGATCCGATCGCGGAAAATGATATTTACAGGAAATACAACGAAATGACGCAGGGTGTGACTTCCTTCTTCATCTCTCACCGCCTTGCCAGCACCAGTTTCTGCGACCGGATCATTCTGCTGGAGGACGGCCGGATCGCGGAACAGGGCACACATGAGGAACTAATGGCGAAGCGGGGGCGTTATTGGGAGATGTTCAACGTACAGAGCCGGTATTATACGGAGGGCGGACGAGATGACTTTTGACAGAGAGCTTTTCAAAAAGACGTTCCATAGTTTTCATGAGGTTTCCCCGTGGTTGTTTCCGGCGCTGGCGGCGGAGAATTTCCTGCTGGCGGTGCGGCCTTTCGTGGTGCTGCATTTCTCGGCGACCGTGGTGGACGGACTGTACAGGGGCGAGGGGGAAGCCCGGGTTTTGCTGCAGGCATTGTGGCTGTCCTGCGGGGTTCTGGTGGTGGAAGCGGCCGGCCATGTCCTTGGCTGTTATGTGGAAAAAACGAAGCAGCGGCTTTTGAAGGAGCAGACACGTAAGCAGCTGGAAAAGGCGGTCAGGATGGACTATCAGCTTCTGGAGAGCGGGAAGGGCCAGGAGCTGCTTGCCAATATGAAACGGGGCAGGTTTCAGCACGGAGACCCGTTTGAGAAACTGATCCAGCATACGGGAGATATGCTTTCCGGACTGTTTGGCGTGGCGGCGGCTCTTGTGTATATCGGGCAGTTTGCGGCGGAGAAGCTGGCCGCAGGGAGCGGCGCAGCGGGGACACTCCTTATGTTTGGCGGCTTTCTGGCATTGGCGGCCGGAGGGGTGCTGCTTACGGTCAAAAACGGGGAACGGCACAACCGGAAGCGTTTTGCCCGGTTCGGAAAGCTGACGGCCCAGAACCGCCTTTACGGATTTTACAGACAGAATGTTTTTCAGAATGATAAGTACGGGAAGGAAGTGCGGATCTTCGACGAACGTGAGCTGATCGAGGAGGAATTCTGGAAGATACAGAAGGATAACCGGGATTTTATAAAGGGTATCGGGAAAGACGAGGGCAGCTTTAAGGCGGCAAACTCCGTGGTCAATACCTTCCTGAGCGGGATCGCCTGCCTGTATACAGGTGTGAACGCTTACCGCGAACTGATCAGTGTGGGTAATGTGGTGAAGTATTCCGGCGCGGTGGCGCAGTTTTTTACAGGGCTTACCCGGGTGGCGGCAGGGATGGCGGATCTGCGGGGGAATGCGCCGTTTCTGCGGCAGCATTACGAATTTCTGGAGCTGGAGGAACCTGAGAGCGGCGGCAAAGAGGCGCTGCCTGCGTCAGATGTGGTGGAAATTTCCTTCGAGCATGTGTATTTCCGGTATCCGGGGACGGAGGCGTGGACGCTTAAGGATGTGAGCTTTCGGATCGCGCAGGGCGACCATATCGCCATGGTGGGAAAAAACGGTTCCGGCAAGACCACCTGTATCCGGCTTCTGCTGCGGCTGTACCGGCCGGAGAAAGGGGTGATCCGGTTAAACGGGGTCGATATTCAGGCGTATGACATAGAGGAGTACTGGCGGCTGCTGTCTGTGGTCTTTCAGGATTTCAAGCTGTTTTCCTTCCGGCTCTGGCAGAACATCGCAGGCAGCGGCGCAAAGAGGGAAGAGGCGCTTTGGAAAGCGCTGGCGGACATGGGGATGGAGCAGCGGGTCCGGGAAATGTACGCCGGTATGGATTCCTGTCTGTACCGGGAGTATGACGAGCAGGGAATCCTGATCTCTGGCGGCGAGGCCCAGAAGCTGGCGATCGCGAAGGCCCTGTATAAAGATGCGCCCGTTTTTATCATGGATGAACCCTCGGCAGCTCTGGACCCGGTATCGGAAGCACAGCTGTACGAGAAGACGAATACGCTTCTGGGGGAAAAGACGATGATCTTTATCTCCCACAGGCTGTCAAGCTGCTGCTTCTGCGACCGGATCCTGGTTCTCAGGGACGGTGTATTGCTGGAGGAGGGCAGCCACGAACAACTGCTTAAGCTGGGCGGCGAGTACCGGAAGCTGTGGGAGGCCCAGGCGGGGTATTATCAGGCGGTATAAGCGGTGATGATTGATATCGCGAAAGGAGTGTTCTTCGTAATTCAGTAGTGTTGGCACCCTTTTTATAATATACTGAATCGGTTAAAAGACTATCCGAGTGACAGGACTACAGTGCGAATTTGAAAGGAAAGCATATCATGCAGAATAACTCATTAGGAGACATTATCCGTTCTCTCAGGAAAAAGTCGCATCTATCTCAGGAGCAGCTGGCTGACGGCATTTGTTCACCGGTTTCGATCTCCCGTATAGAAAACGGGATGCAGATGCCTTCGGGTACGGTGCTGGAGGCGCTTTTGTCGAGACTTGGCACAAGTACATATCAGCTCTGCGATATTTATTACAGGAGTGAGAAACAGTTGGCCTTTGAACAGGAGGCGGAGGGGGTACGCAGCGCCGTCGCAGAAGGAAATCTGGCGGAAGCCAAAAAGCGTCTGGCATGTCTTGCGAAAGCGGCAGAGAAGGACAATCTGAACATGCAGTGCTTTCTCATGCTGGATGCTTCTGTGAAACTGGCGGATGGCGGGGAGCAGGAAGCGGTTTTGCGTATACTGGATGAGGCGCTTGCACAGACAAAGCCGGCGTTTGACTATGAAGATTTCCGCAGCGGTTTGCTGTCTGTCCGGGAAGCGAACATTCTGAGTATCATGGTAGCCGCTCTTTCACGTTCCGGGAATCTGCCGGGCGCGATCCGTCTGGGCGAGGAACTGATGACCTGTCTGAAAAAGCACAAGAGCAGCCTGAAAGAATATCAGATCATCAGGATCAATCTTGCATTTAATCTCGCCCAGTGTCTGGAAAAGGAACGCCGCTGCAGCGAAGCGCTTGTCTATATCCAAATGGCTGAGGAGTTAAGTTTAAACAGCTTTGAGCAGGCGCTTTTGCCGGAGATAGAATTTGGCAGGGCGAAGATCTGTCATCTGTTGGGAAATGATAAGGAATGTACAGCGATCCTGAAGGCCATTGTGCCCTATATGAAGCTGGTCCATAAGACTGAATTTGCCGAAATTGTGTGTGACTATGCGGAAAAGGAGCTGGGGCTCATTATTTGATTTTGACTGCGTTCTACATAACAAATCATGTAAGTTTTTCTTTAACGTGCGCCGTTATGTCTTTTTACGAAGAGCAGGAGTATAGTAGCCATACGGGTGGTGTAAAAAGACAGCCACCGGAAAGGCGGACTTAGGATGCGGGCGTATGTATTTCACCGAAATAAATGTCGATTGGGAATCTTCCTTGTGTTTCAGACGATAAGAACTGTGGGGACAGTCGGTGTGGCCGTATTGATCAATCTGTTGATCGATGATGTTTCTGCCGCGATGGCAGCCCGGAACGTAAAGCCTCTGACAGACTGTATGTTGATTTGCTGCCTGTATGCTTTTGCTCTGGGCGGCGCTGTCTTTTTGGCGGAACATTTGAAGGCTGCCAATATAAAACATATCATGCTGCAGATACGAAGCGGCATCATGCGGGGCATCCTTGAGAAAGAGAGGATAGCAGACCAGGGAAAGAACAGTGCGGCATATATAGCGCTTTTGGGACAAAACCTTGACAGCTTTGAAGAAAACTATCTGAAAAATCTGATCGCTGTTTATGATTCACTGACAGGTATGATCATTGCGGTGGCCCTTTTATTCTATATCAATCCTTTTATTGCCGTAATTTCTATTGCAGCCATGGCCATTCCGGGTCTGATTCCTGGATTTTTTGGAAAAAGACTGGGTGTTTTACAGAAGATCAATCTGCGGAACACAGCCGGCTATCATGCAAAGATCAAGGATATATGCAGCGGCTTTGAAGTCATAAAAAGCTGTCGGGCGGAGAAACAAATGGAAGAACTTCATGATGCGTGTTCCGTTTTGCTGGAAAACGGCAAGGAGCGAACAGCGGATACAATGGCAGTACTGTATGGTCTGGCAAATATGGCATCTGTTGCAGTACAGTTTCTGGTCATGTCCCTGGCGGGGGTGTTTGCTGTGAATGGTCTGATCACGATCGGCAGCATCATTGCGGTGACACAGCTTACCGGGCAGGTGATCTCTCCGGCCTTTCAGTTATCTGCCCGGATCAGTCAGCTCAAAGGGGTCAGACCGGTCTGCGAACAGATGGAAGCAAATCTGCTGCCTGCGGGCGCATGTGAGTTGAAAGCGGACCTGCCGGAAATGGAACGGACACTGACGCTTGAGGATGTTTCTTTTGCATATGATAATGCAGTGGTGATAGACCATGTCAGCCTGCAGTTTGAACGCGGCAGGAAATATGCTGTAGTGGGCAGGAGCGGAAGCGGAAAAAGCACACTGTTAAAGCTGCTGGCCGGATATTACGACAGTTATGCGGGCAGGATTCTTGCGGACGGAGAAAGTGACAGGAAGACAGGAGCCGCGTGGATTCATCAGGAAGTGTTTCTGTTTGATGATACGATCCGGAATAATATCACTTTATACAAACCATATGATGAGGATGAGATCAAAAGGGCCTGCCATCTGGCCGGGCTGGATGATGTGCTCGGCCGCCTGCCCGCCGGACTGGACACAGAGGCGGCGGAAAACGGCTCTCGTTTTTCCGGCGGCGAGAGGCAGCGGATCGCGGTGGCAAGAGCCATATTACACAGAAAGAATCTGTTTTTGCTGGATGAAGCAACCTCCGCTCTGGACAGCGAGACTACGGAATTTGTAGAAGACAGTATTCTTTCTCTGGAAAATGTCACCTGCATAGCGGTCACACACAAACTTACGCCGGAATCGTTGAGAAAGTATGATGAGATATTGGTGATGGAACATGGAAAAATCGTGGAGCAGGGCAGTTTCGACAGGCTGTCCGCCCTGTCCGGCACATTTGCAGCACTTTGCTCCCGGTAATGCTATCCGCCCGAATGCTTCCTTGAAATCCGCCTGACCGTATGCTAGGATAAAGGAGTGGAACAGGATGCATGAGAGTGTGAAGCGAGAGGAATGACAGGAGAAAAGCGGAAATGAAACATTTAAAATATCTGGTAATCGGGGCAGGCGGCACGGGCGGCAGTATCGGCGCCTATATGACGGAGGCGGGCAAAGATGTGACTTTGATCGCACGCGGGGAGCACCTTAAGCAGATGAAAGAACATGGTCTGTGCATGGAGACGACAGCCAAGGGAAACTACACGGTGCAGCCAATCAAGGCAGTGGATATGGAACATTATGAGGAGCAGCCGGATGTCATTTTTGTCTGTGTGAAAGGATATTCGCTGGAGGAAACGCTTCCGTTTATCAGACGGGTCGCGGGAGCGGATACCATAGTCATCCCGATCCTGAATATCTATGGCACGGGCGGCCGGATGCAGGAGAAGCTGCCGGAATTGTTGGTGACGGACGGTTGTATCTATATTGCGGGAGAGATTAAAGAACCGGGGACGATCCTGCTGCGAGGGGATATCTTCCGTATTGTATACGGGGTGAGAAAACCGGAGGAACTCAGGCCGGAATTGTTTACGGTGGCGCAGGATCTGAAGGAAAGCGGCATTGACGGCGTGCTTTCCGACAACATCAGGCGGGATGCGCTGCAGAAATTTGCCTTTGTATCTCCTATGGCGGCCTGCGGCCTGTATTATCATGTGACGGCCGGAGAAGTGCAGAAGACCGGCGATCCACGGGATACCTTTGTAAAACTGATGAAGGAGATTGACGCACTGGCGGTGGCCATGGGAGTGCCCTTCCTGGTGGATATCGTGGCGACGAACCTGAGGATTCTGGATACACTCAACCCTGAGGCGAGCACTTCCATGCAGAGGGACGTCTATGTAGGCAAACAGTCGGAGATTGACGGCCTGATCTATGAAGTGGTGCGGATGGGGCAGCAGTACGGTGTGCCGGTGCCCACCTATGAGATGATCGCGAAGAAGGCACAGTCAGACGGACTTAGTTAGAATTTCAGGGGTTTTCAGTGCGGAGTGCCAGTCAGGAACACCTTAGGACGGGCTATGGGCCAGAAGCGTCAACGCGGGTGTGATAAAGCGAATGAAACAGCGGGCTTGCAGAGAGGATAATACAGCTTATGGAAACGGAAAAGAAATTTAAAGAGAAGTATCTGGCGGGGGAGATTGCCTTTGAGGAGATTGACGATTACAGTCAGGAGTGGGGATTCAGTGACGAGCCGGTGACGCTTCGGGAATACCTGGGATTGAATGCCGAGGAAGAAGACGCGTGGGTGAGTATCGGGGATGAGGCGCTTCGGGAGCTGCTGGACCGGCAGAAATAAAGGCTAGAAGGTTGTGGATCTTTTCAAGGTAAGGTGGAAGGCAAGGTGAGGAAAATTTGAGATTGTTTCAGCGGGAAAAAGTGATCACGGTCAGCGACAGCAGACATAAAGAGAAGATTCAGGAAGCATTTGTGCAGCACAAGATTGAATACAAGATCAAAATAAAAGAAATCATGCAGAAGAATGCCATTGACACAGCCAGATTAGGGAGTTTTGGGAACAATAAAGTGAAGTTCCGGTATTCTTTCTATGTAGACAAAGAAGACCGGCAGCTGGCGGACGATATTGTTAAATCTATAAGCTCCGGTTTATCATCATGAACCATTCTCCGCATATTTTGAATTCTGTTTCCAATGCAAAGGTGTTCGATTTAGAGAGAGGTATTGCATTGTATTAAGTTTGAATTGATGCAGTGCATTGGAAAGCGGATATAATAGGTTTTGAGCGGGTAGAAACGCCGAAAATTCCGGTAGAAGCTATCCGAGAGGCGGTTATTAATTCTATGGGTACATATTGTATAATAACAATTATGTATTCTTTGCCAATTTTTATCAATGGATTACCAGGGTTGCGATATCGTGGAAAAATATGACCGTTTTTCCAGATGTAAAAGACAGCGCTTTTTATGTCATTTTACGTATACTGAACACGAAGGGTTGCACAGAAATATATTATGGCAAAGAATCAAATGGTCTACAAAGAAAATCCAGCCGGGCACATTGTGTGCATATGTCTTAGAGCCCCGTGGCAATAATGACCGCGGGGCTCATTGTGGCATACATCATGAAGCGTTTTGTCAAGTGCTTTTTTGAGTTATTGACGCAAAACTTTTCAGCGCGGCGAAATAGCAACGGCAAAAATCCTTGACGGTCTGGATAGGCGGAATGGACTTGGAACGAAGATTGTTTTTCGTGATTGAGTATGGTATAATTTTCTCCAATACAAACCAATAAAACGGGATTGTTGGAGGATAATTGATAATGAATAAATTATGGTCTGAGTTAAATAAAACAATGCAATCGCAAATTAAAAAGAAAGATACCTATGAAGAAGGTATTGGCACATTATTTGATTTGAGAAATCAGTTAATGAAAATTTTATCATCATTTAATGATGAATTATGCAGAGAAGATTTTAATGCAATTCCATTTATAAACGCAGACGGTTATCATTGTAAAACGATTGCATATTCAATTTGGCATATTTTTCGTATTGAAGATATAGTTGCACACACATTGATAAGCGAAAACGAGCAAATATTTTTTTCGGGCAATTATCAAGAACGTATTAATTCGCCTATAATTACAACAGGAAATGAACTTGTAAAAGAGCAGATTGCGGATTTTTCAAAACAACTTAATATGAAAGAACTTTATTCATATATTTTTGAGGTAAAGGATAGCACCGAAAAAATAATCAATAGTTTATCCTATGACAAATTGAAAAAGAAAGTATCAGAAGAAAGAAAAGAACATTTAAAATTATTAAATGTCGTAAACAATGATGAAAATGCAATTTGGCTTATTGATTATTGGTGCGGTAAAGATATTCGAGGTTTAATACAAATGCCGTTTTCAAGACATTGGATTATGCACATAGAAGCAAGTTTGCGTATAAAAAACAAGATACATTCATAAGTGCAAATTCTATTTTATCTACTAACTGTCCTAAACTTCCTTTATTTTCAAGGCTTTGCAGTATGTTCAGCCTCAAAATATGTATCCTTTTCCCTTGTTTTTTCCCTTATTGGAAAGCTACAAAGGAAAGTTTTTGTTATTCAGTTTTCATTGCTTAATTCATTCCCACAACCTTATCCAAGAGTTTAGCAGAATCCCGCTTAGCTTGAGAATGTCCAGCGCATCCTTGCGGACGCTCCGGTCAGACGGCCTAACCTGTTCCACAACAGCTTACGGCACAGCGAGCAGACGAACACCACGGTGACCAAGCTCGGCCTGCGGGAAGAAAAAAGGTTCTGCAGGATTCTGTTTGCAGATAACGGGATCGGATATTCGGACGAGATGCTCTGCCAGCTGAACGGCAGGAAAAGCAGACAGCCGACCCAAAATATACGGGGCCGGGCATCGTCTGCAGATCGTACAGGCACACGGCGGGCAGACCGTCTTCGGTAACGGTGCGCAGGGCGGGAGCTTCTGCGAGATGCGGTTATGGAAGCGGAGGAAGACAGTTTTTTGCAGAGGCAGGGACAATACCTCTCTACATCATTATACTATTGATTAATAATTAATAGTGTGGTACTATAAGAATACAGTACATAACAGGGAGGTGAATTGATGCAGGTTACATGTAAAAAAGATTATCTGATACAAGTTAAAAATGCAATGCTTCTCCATTTTGCGCACAAAGATATTTGCACTGCACTTAGAGACATAGACGAACTTTTTGCATCGGGAAAGGAACATGGCAAAACAGAAGCAGAGTTATGCCATGAGCTGGGGAGACCTAAAGACTTTGCAGATCATCTCGTTGACACAAATGATCATGATAGATTTTTATTTAATATGGTTATAAATATTAGCAGCATATTAGCCATAGGCATATTTAGTGTTTATATTTTTTCTTCCCTTAATCCTGTTTACTGGGGAGCGTTGACGATTGCGGTTTCAGTTTTAATCTGGAATTTGTGTGGTGGTTTTTGCTTAAACGGATTCTTTTATGATTCTATACAGCATAAGAAGGAATATATTGTTTATTGTATTATTTCATTTATTATAGCTGCTTTTCATCAGGCGCTTACTCTTTTATTAAACAGCTGGTGTGGAACATCGCATTTCAGCACACCGGTGACGTATATTCATATAGCTTATTATTTCTCTGTATTGGCTGCCATCATCTCAGGTATACTGCTGCTTTTTGCCATATACAGATTTTTACATGGAAGTTATTTTGCGCTGTGTATGCTTCCGGTATCAGTTGGAATGATTTGTTCGAGTCTGTCTTTTATAACATATATCAAAGCATTTAACGGGCCGAATAAATTTTCCTCAATGTGTTCTATTCCCTATATTTCCGGTTTTATACTTTCCTTTGGTTTACTGAGGATATTCTTAGTGAATCATTATATAAATGCGAAAGAGAACAGGAGTAAATTATAGATGGAATCACAAATGAACCGTGGAATATTGGAGTTATGTATCCTTTATCAGTTTTTGTCAGTGGATTATTACGGTTATGATATTATGGAAAAAATGAGACCTTTTTTTCCGGATGTGAAAGACAGCACTTTTTATGTTATTTTACGCAGACTTAACGCAAAGGGCTACACAGAAATATATTACGGGAATGAATCAAATGGACCACAGCGAAAATATTATAGAATTACGGAAGAGGGCAGGGAATATCTTGAGAGCTTAATTCAAAGCTGGCGGGAAATAAAAAACATTGTTGAATCTTTGGGAATTATTTAGCGTGGGAAGTACTTCTGAACTTAAGATTTAAAAAGGCTGTTGCAAAAAGTGGAATTAATTTTGCAGCAGCCTTTTGTTGATTGTGTTAAGCCGGCAGGTTAGTCCAGCCTGTTTTTACTTTTTAATGCAGCTTCCACAAACCCTTTAAACAGCGGATGCGGCCTGTTAGGCCGGGATTTCAATTCCGGATGGGCCTGGGTTGCGATAAAGAAGGGATGCTCCGGCAGTTCGCACATCTCCACGATGCGTCCGTCCGGGGACAGTCCCGACAGCTTCATGCCCTTTTCCGTAAGCACTGCGCGGTAATCGTTGTTGACTTCGTAGCGGTGCCTGTGTCTCTCGTGGATCGTTTCCTCTCCGTACAGCGCATAGGATTTGGATGTCTTGTCCAGTACGCAGGGATAAGAACCGAGGCGCAGCGTGCCGCCGATATCTTCCACACCGTTCTGATCCGGCATCAGGGCGATCACCGGATGGGTTGTAGAGGGATTAAGCTCTATGCTGTGTGCGTCGTTGTAGGACAGCACGTTTCTCGCAAATTCCACGATCGCCAGCTGCATACCGAGACAGAGGCCGAGGAACGGAATCTTGTTGACTCTTGCATGGGTGATGGCGTAAATCTTGCCGTCGATACCCCTGTCGCCGAAGCCGCCCGGTACCAGAATACCGTTCACGCCTTCGAGCAGTGTTCCCACATTGTCGGCTGTCACCGTTTCGGAATCCACCCAGCGGATGTTGACGACGCAGTGGTTGGAGATGCCGCCGTGTTTTAACGCTTCCACCACACTGATATAAGCGTCGTGCAGCTGTGTATATTTGCCGACCAAAGCCACTGTCACCTCGTCGGTAGGGCTTCTGAGAGATTCCACCATAGCCGTCCAGTCCGCCAGATCGGGTTCCGGACAATCCAGTTTCAGGCATTCGCACGCCACCTGAGCCAGATGCTCCTTCTCCATGGCAAGGGGCGCTTCGTATAAATGCACCACGTCCAGATTCTGCAGTACTCGGTTGCTGGGTACGTTACAGAAAAGAGCGATCTTGTCCTTTAATCCTTGATCAAGCGCGTGTTCGCTGCGGCATACGATGATGTCCGGCTGAATCCCCATGCCCTGCAGTTCCTTGACGCTGGCTTGGGTGGGCTTGGTCTTCATCTCCTGAGAAGCGCTCAGATAGGGAATCAGGGTCACGTGGATCAGAATCGCATTGTCGCGGCCGACCTCATGCTGGAACTGTCGGATGGACTCCAGGAAAGGCTGGCTCTCGATGTCGCCCACCGTGCCGCCCACCTCGATAATGGCGATCCGGGTATCCTCATCAGTGAAATTGCGGTAGAAACGGCTCTTGATCTCATTTGTGATATGGGGGATCACCTGTACCGTGCCGCCGCCGTAATCGCCGCGGCGCTCTTTCTGCAGAACGGACCAGTAGACCTTGCCTGTAGTCACGTTGGAGTTCTTGCCCAGATTTTCGTCGATGAAACGCTCATAATGACCAAGATCCAGATCGGTCTCCGTGCCGTCCTCCGTGACGAACACTTCGCCGTGCTGGATTGGATTCATCGTGCCGGGATCGATATTGATATAGGGGTCAAATTTCTGCATCGTGACTTTATAGCCCCGTGCTTTTAGTAATCTTCCTAAGGAAGCGGCCGTGATGCCCTTACCGAGACCGGAGACAACGCCGCCTGTTACGAATACGTACTTAACTGCCATTCCTTTATCCATGCCTTTCTGTAATCTGTAAATTGTTTGCTGTATGCCGTTCCTGAAAAAAACAATATAAAAGCATTATACAATGGACGGAGTGGAAAAATCTACTGATACGTTGAAATTTTGTGAAATCTCGGTAAGTTCTTTTTCAGTATAGCCGTAGGACAGGATCTGTTCTTTCGTGGCGCCGGCTTTGAGCATCCGTTTTATGGCGTTGGTGCGTTCTTCTTCGATACCCCGTTCAATGCCTTTTGCTTCAATATTTTCTGACAGGTTGCACATAGTCTGTATCCTCCCTTCTAAATCGGCGGTCATGATCATTCCGTAAGATTCTGTTAGTATACGTTTCTTTTCGGTGGTATCCATCTGCGAAAACAGCTTCTCCAGCATATTGATCAGGATGTTTTGTGAATCCTTTAAATTCTCGCCGCTTCTTATGTTGATAATGATTCCTTTCATTAAATCCGTATTGTGTAGATTTGTCTTATTTCCAAAGATACTTTTCTTTTCAAAACCGAGTTCTTCGATACTGTCGCCCTCGTCACTGCTGTCCATGCAGATCCAGATACTCCGTACCTTTTTCAGATTATCGTAGTCACTGTGGAAAAATTCGGTCTGCTTCTGTGCAGAAACCATCCGTGCCATGTAAAAGATGATTCTGTTTTCCAGATGATATCCAAGGGCTGACGGATCTGATGACTTTTGGGCCTCCACATTGATCAATATTTTCATTTCTGACTGTCTGTGGTAAGCGGTAAAGCGGATATCATAGAAAATGATTCCCTCTCCCGGCACATTGTCCTCAATATTGGAGTCTTTTATGCGTCCTAAATTGGATAATCCTGCGTCGAGCGGTTTGCTGCCGATCTCGATGTCATTGCCGATACAGGACATAATTTCGTCAATCGCCATATCCTGAAATTCACTGACAGCATATTTCAGGATGCGTGCAAGAATCTGTCTGTCCGCAAGCAGGAATTTCACATTGGTGTCATAGGTGACGGCGTCATTTGCAGCATCAACTGCCTGCGATAAATAAGTCTGTGTCATATTGCTCCTCTTCTGTAAGTTTTATCCATGATGCGGGTTCTTCCATATAGCATTATTATACTTGATTCCCGAAACAATAGCAATAAGGGCAATAGCCCTGTAACTGACAAGTTACAGTTCACGGCCTAACCGGCCGCAAACTGTAACGCATCCAGCCCATTCCAAGTCGCCTTCGGCGAGGGGCTGGATGCCTGAAACCGTAAAGTTATCGGCCGGATGCCCTGCAGCAGGGTGCAGGGCACCGTGAATAGTAACACTGACAATCCATACATGGACCCGGGCATTCCGGTTCCCGTTGTGTTTCGCTGTGATCTGCCCTATAATAATCTCAGACATTGAAGACATAAACGCCCGGCGGCATGTTTGGTTTGCCGGCCGGGCAGCATATACTGACATATGGTGCAGTGGGTTACAGGAAAGGGAGAAAGAGGAAGGCAATCATGTTTTTACCGGAAAAAATACGAGGACTGGTCAGGGACGAACCGTTTCAGAAGGACGGGATCGGGATGTCCGGATCGACGGTTCTGATGTTGCATGATAAGGTTTTGAAGATTCAGCAGTGCAGTGAGGAAGCCGAAAACGAGTACCGCATGATGAAATATCTGCAGGGCAGGGTGCCTGTACCGGAGGTGTATGCCTGTGAAACAGAGGAGAACAGGATGTATCTGCTGATGCGTAAATGTACCGGCCGGATGGCGTGCAGCGGCGCATACAGGAAGGATTGGAATGCCTTGTGCGGACTGCTGGCGAACAGTTTGAAAACGTTATGGAGTGTTGACGTGTCCGACTGTCCCTGCGACCAGCGGTTATGCCGCAAACTTGCGCAGGCGGCCAGGAATGTGGAGGCCGGCCTGGTGGATCTTGACAATGTGGAGCCGGATACTTTCGGGGAGGGAGGCTTTCGGGATCCGGAAGATTTGCTGCAGTGGCTGTACGACAATATGCCGGAGGAGGAGCCTGTCTTATCTCACGGCGATCTGTGCCTGCCCAATGTATTCGGCATGGATGAGCGGGTGACGGGCTATATCGACCTGGGCAGGGCCGGCACAGCTGATAAATGGTGCGATATTGCCCTGTGCTGCCGCAGCCTGTTTCATAATTTCAACGGAAAATACAGTGACAGCTCTGCTGACCGTATGCCTGTGGAGTTTGATGTCAGCCAGTTCTTTTCTTTGCTGGGGCTGGAGCCTGACTGGCAGAAAATACGGTATTATATCCTGTTGGATGAATTATTTTAGTCTCTGTTCCAATAATAATCAACAAAATATGTTAAACAGTATCTTAAAACAGTAACAGTTCAGCCCGGATTTTGTATTTATACAAAACTTTTTTGGCAGCAAACCTTGCTAAAATTGTAAATAGATTTTATAATTCTTTAATACTTGTGTCCGCAAATTCATAATTCTATTATTGATTTATGAATGCGCGTACCTTATATTCTATATAGAGAGAAAACAGAAAGTGAGGATTCCTCATGGATGATAATTTAAATCAATACGAAGGTGGTCCCGGCGGTCCCGGCAACGGCTCCGGCGGCCCGGGAGGGCCGGGAGGCCCCGGTGGTTCCGGCAGCAGCGGCAACGATCCCCGGAAACAGAGCCTGATCATGCTGGCGGTGGCGGCCATCGTTACCCTTTTATGCATCAGCATGTTCATGAAGATGATGACCGGCGCTACCAATCAGGAGATTTCCTACAATGCCTTTATCGAGATGATCGAGAAGGAACAGATCGAGAGTGTTACGGTAGAATCCGACAGAGTTGTCATTTATCCGAAGCAGGCGGAGACGAAATCCCCTTTTGCATACGGCTACGGTCTGGGTACGATGACTTACTATACCGGTAAGATGGAAGATGACGACACACTGACCAAGCGCCTGCTGGAAAAGGACATCGAGACCAACAAACCGACCTCCGACAGTTCCAGCATCATTATGACGGTGCTGCTTTATTATGTGCTTCCGATCCTGCTGATGTGGGGATTGATGAGCCTGCTCTTCCGGCGGATGGGCGGCAGAGGCGGCCCCATGGGCGTGGGCAAGAGTACCGCCAAGGCTTACGTGCAGAAAGAGACCGGCATCACCTTTAAGGATGTGGCAGGGGAAGATGAGGCCAAGGAATCGCTGGTGGAGGTGGTGGATTTCCTCCACAACCCCGGCAAATATTCCAAGATCGGTGCCAGACTGCCCAAAGGGGCGCTTCTGGTAGGACCGCCCGGAACAGGTAAGACACTGTTGGCCAAGGCAGTGGCGGGAGAGGCGCATGTGCCCTTTTTCTCCCTGTCCGGTTCGGATTTTATAGAATTATATGTAGGTGTGGGTGCATCCCGTGTGCGTGATCTGTTCAGGGAAGCGGAGAAGAACGCGCCCTGTATCGTGTTTATCGACGAGATTGACGCCATCGGCCGCAGCAGAGATTCCAAGTACGGCGGCGGTAACGAGGAGAGAGAACAGACGCTGAACCAGCTGCTGTCCGAGATGGACGGTTTTGACGGCAAGAAGGGGATCATCATCCTGGCGGCCACCAACAGGCCGGAGATCCTGGATAAGGCGCTTTTGCGTCCGGGTCGTTTCGACCGCAGGATCATTGTGGACAAACCGGATTTAAAAGGCCGTGTGGAGATTCTGAAAGTACATGCCAAGGATGTACGGATGGATGAGACCGTGGATCTGAATGAGATCGCGCTGGCGACCTCCGGTGCGGTGGGATCCGATCTGGCGAACATGATCAATGAGGCGGCCATCAATGCCGTCAAGACAGGCAGAGAGTATGTCAATCAGAAGGATCTGTTCGACGCAGTGGAGCAGGTACTTGTGGGCAAAGAGAAAAAGGACCGTATCATGAGTAAGGAAGAGCGCAAGATCGTTTCCTATCATGAGGTGGGCCATGCGCTGGTAAGCGCGCTGCAGAAAAATTCGGAACCGGTACAGAAGATCACCATCGTGCCAAGAACCATGGGAGCGCTGGGGTATGTCATGCACGTACCGGAGGAAGAGAAATATCTGAACACGGAAGCGGAGCTGCGGGAACGTCTGGTGGGACTGCTGGGAGGTCGCGCGGCGGAGGAGATCGTCTTCGATACCGTCACCACGGGAGCGGCCAACGATATCGAGCAGGCCACGAGCATTGCCCGCAACATGATCACCCGCTTCGGTATGAGCAAGAAATTCGGCCTGATGGGGCTGGCGACGGTAGAAAGCCAGTATCTGGACGGCAGGGCATCCCTGACCTGTTCCGATGTGACGGCGGCGGATATCGATACAGAAGTGATGAAGATGCTGCGTGACAGCTACAAGCAGGCCAAGAAGCTGTTGAAGGAAAACCGCGAGATCATGGATAAACTGGCGGCACACCTGATCGAGAAAGAGACCATTACCGGCAAGGAGTTTATGAAGATCTTCCGTAAGGAGAAAGGACTTCCGGAGCCGGAAGAGGAGGAGAACGGGAACAGTACAGCCAAAAAGGAGACCCAGCCGGCACAGCAGAATCCGGCAGCGGGCAGTGCCGGGCCGGAGAAGCAGCCTGTATATGGGCAGCCGGCGTCAGGACAGAACGCTGTAGAAGGCAGTCCGGTTCCGGATCAGAATTCCGATGCGGCGCAAAACCGGCAGGCGCAGGCTTCCGATCCTAGTATGCAGGAGCAGCCGCCGGGGGCGCAGAAAGAACAGGAGCAGCCGTGGAGGCCGCCCTATCAGCCGCAGCCGGAGAACAGAGGCGTCTTTTCACAGGCGCCGGAACCGCGGGACGACCATAAACATTAAGAACCTGCGGCGTAGGAAAGAATAAGAGGCAAAGTCATATCAGCAGCTGACTTTGCCTTCTCTTTATAACAGTAAGGAAAGCATACCATGTTTAACTTTGAAGAAGAATTGAAGAAACTGCCGAATGCTCCGGGTGTGTACCTGATGCACGATGCGGGCGACACGATCATCTATGTAGGCAAGGCCGTGAATCTGCACAGCCGGGTACGCTCTTATTTCCGTAAGATCGTGGGCAGAGGGCCGCAGATCGACAGGATGGTAGAACAGATCGCCCGCTTTGAGTATATCGTGACGGACTCCGAGCTGGAGGCGCTGGTGCTGGAGAATAACCTGATCAAGGAATACAGCCCGAAGTACAACACGATGCTCAAGGACGACAAGACCTATCCTTATATCAAAGTGACTATGGGGGAGGAATTCCCGCGGATCCTTTTTTCCAGAGAGATGAAGAAGGACCGTTCCCGGTATTTCGGGCCGTATACGAGTGCGGCGGCGGTGAAGGATACCATCGACCTGATGAACAAGCTCTACCAGCTAAAGACCTGCAACCGCAGGCTGCCGCGGGATATCGGCCTCGAGCGGCCCTGCCTGAATTACCATATCAAGCAGTGTCTGGCTCCCTGTCAGGGGTATATCGACAGGGAGGCGTACAGAGAGCGCGTGGAACAGGCACTGGATTTCCTGAACGGCAACTATAAGCCGCTTTTGAAAGATCTGGAAGAAAAGATGACGCAGGCGTCCGAGAATCTGGAGTTCGAGGAGGCTATACGGTACAGGGATCTCTACAACAGTGTCAAAAGCGTGGCGCAGAAGCAGAAGATCACGGACAGCAACGGCGAGGACAAGGATATTCTGGCGCTGGCCAAGGATGAGACGGACGCCGTGGTGCAGGTCTTTTTCGTGCGGGACGGCAAGCTGATCGGCAGGGAGCATTTCTATATGACCCATGTGGAGGGGTATGACACGGCGCAGATCCTGCTGGATTTTGTGAAGCAGTTTTATGCGGGCACGCCCTATATTCCCCGGGAATTGATGCTGCAGGAGGAGATCGCGGACATCGAGATCCTGGAAAAGTGGCTGAGCAGCCGTAAAGGCAGCCGGGTCTATCTGCGCGTGCCAAAGAAGGGAGCCAAAGAAAAGCTGGTGGAGCTGGCGGCCCAGAACGCGCATCTGGTGTTAGGCCAGGATAAGGAGCGGATCAGGCGGGAGGAAGGCCGTACCATCGGAGCGATGAAGGAGATCGGGGCACTGCTCCAACTGGAAAATGTGAGCCGTATGGAGGCTTTCGACATTTCCAATATCAGCGGATTCGCCAATGTAGGTTCCATGGTGGTATTTGAAAAGGGAAAGGCGAAGCGCAGCGACTACCGTAAATTCCGCATTCAGTCGGTATCCGGGCCGGACGATTACGCCTGCATGAAGGAAGTGCTGACCAGACGTTTCATTCACGGCATGGAGGAGAAGGAGGAGCTGAACCGGAAGGCGATCAACCAGGAGTTCGGCAGCTTCACGAAATTTCCGGATCTGCTGCTGATGGACGGCGGCAGAGGGCAGGTCAATATCGCGTTGCAGGTGTTGGAGGAGCTGCATCTGGAGATTCCCGTCTGCGGTATGGTCAAGGACGACAACCACCGCACCAGAGGGCTGTACTATCAGAATGTGGAGATTCCTATTGACACCCACTCGGAAGGGTTTAAGCTGATCACCCGGATTCAGGATGAGGCGCATCGCTTTGCCATCGAATATCATCGCTCTCTGCGCTCCAAGGCCCAGGTCAAGTCTGTGCTGGACGAGATACCGGGTGTGGGGCCGGCCAGACGCAAGGCGTTGATGCGGCATTTCGGTTCCATAGGCGAGGTGCGGGAGGCGTCCGTGGAGAAGCTGTGCGAGGTGCCGGAGATACCGGAGCATATCGGACGGCAGATTTATGCATTTTTTCGGACGGATGCGGAGAACGGGGATCCGCAGTAACTCCTCAAAATGATAATTAAGTCGGGAAAAATACGTTTCAGAATGAATAAAATTGACTTAAAGTTCATACAATGATATCATCAAGGTAAAAGAAGGGAAAAAATGGTTGTTTTGGGCTGTGAGGTGATATCGTGCGGAGGAAAATAGAAGAGAAGCTGTTACGATGGAAAAACGATGAAGAAGGCCGTATGCCGTTGCTGCTCTACGGCGCACGGCAGGTGGGCAAGACTTTCATCCTGCTGGATTTCGGGGAGAAGAACTACGAGAATGTAGTCTATATCAATTTGGAGACGAACCGCTCCGTAGCTTCTGTCTTCGAGAATGATATCGCTCCGGGACGGATCATTACGCTGCTGGAGGTGATCGTGGGAGAGGAGATCCATCCGGGGAGGACGCTTTTGTTTCTGGATGAGATCCAATCCTGTGAGAGGGCATTGACAAGTCTGAAATATTTCTGTGAGCAGGCACCGGAGTATCATATCGTATCTGCCGGGAGTCTTCTCGGCGTGGCAGTCAACAGGCAGCAGTATTCTTTTCCGGTGGGGAAAGTGAAGAGCCTGTCCCTGTACCCGCTGGATTTTGAAGAGTTCCTGTGGGCGGTGGGAGAAGAGACGCTGGCGGGGGAGATCCGGGCCTGCTGTGAGGCGCACGGGCCGATGATAGAGGCACTGCATCAAAAGGCGCTGGAGCTGTATCATTATTATCTGATCGTAGGCGGTATGCCTGCCGTTGTCAACGAATACGTCAGCCGGGGGAAGCTGGTACTGGTGCCGAATATGCAGCATGAGATTCTGGGAAACTATGTGGCGGATATGGCGAAGTACGCTTCTGCGGAGGAGGCGGTCAAGATCCGGGCGGCTTTCAATTCCATTCCCGCACAGCTGGCGAAGGATAACAGGAAGTTCCAGTATAAGGTAGTGCAGAGAGGGGCCAGCAGTTCCATGTTCGGGGCCTCGATCGAGTGGCTGGAGCAGTCCGGTGTGGTTCTGAAATGTAAGAGGATCCTGCATGGAGAGGATCCGATCTCCGTCTATGAAGATCTCTCGTCTTTCAAATTATATATGGGTGATGTGGGGCTTCTGGTGGCTAAATCCGGGATGTCCCTGCAGACGATCCTGCTGGGGGAGGCCAATACCTTTATGGGAGCCGTGACGGAGAACTATCTTGCGGTTCAGCTGGCGGCCATGGGGTACGGGATCTATTACTGGGCGCCCGAGAACAGCCAGGCGGAGCTTGACTTTGTGCTGCAGGCAGGCGGACAGGTGACAGCAATCGAGAGTAAGCGCGGCACCCACAACAGATCCAGAAGCCTGGGCATGTTTATCCAGAAATATAAGCCGGGCCGGGCGATCCGGTTTTCGGAAGAAAATTTTTACGATACGGAGTCGGTGGAGGCGTTGCCTTTGTATGCGGCGTTCTGTCTTGGGGACTGAAATCGCAGCTCATCGGTCGGATGCCCTGCTGTGGGGTGCCAGGCACCGTGACGCATAACGCTTTCCTGTCAATAATGCGGCGCAGTAGTTTTATCAGATGAATTGCGAACCGCCTTTTTGTATGTTAGAATAGGACATGGAACGGCATTTGCATAACTTCGCGGTTTGGTGCAAATGGACTGTGCAGGCTGCGGCAAGACAAGATACGGGAGGTAAGGAGAGGGTATGGCGAGCATCAGTTTGACGAAGGTTATCGAGAAATTTAAATGGGAGAATCTTACGCCGGAGATCGATATTTCCAAGATCAGCGTGATTCAGCCGGATATCAACAGACCGGCGCTGCAGATCGCGGGGTATTTCGAGCATTTTGAGACGACGAGACTGCAGATCGTAGGATTTGTGGAATATTCTTATATGAATTGCATGGAAGAGGACTGTCAGCGCGAGATCTTCGAGAAGCTGCTCAACAATCCGATCCCGGGCATCCTGTTCTGCAGGGAGTTACAGCCTAACCCGTTATTCCGGGAGATCGCGGTCAAGTACGGCGTGCCGATCCTGATGAGCAAGAAGGCTACTTCGGCCTGTATGGCGGAAGTGATCCGCTGGCTGAATGTGAAGCTGGCTCCCTGTATCTCCGTGCACGGCGTGCTGGTGGACGTATACGGCGAGGGCGTGCTGATCACGGGCGAGAGCGGCATCGGTAAGTCCGAGGCGGCGCTGGAGCTGATCAAGAGAGGACATCGTCTTGTCACGGATGATGTGGTGGAGATCCGCAGAGTCAGTGAGGATACGCTGGTGGGAAGCGCCCCGGATATCACGAAGCACTTTATCGAGCTGCGGGGTATCGGTATCGTGGACGTGAAGTCGCTGTTCGGTGCGTCCAGCGTCAGGGATACGCAGAATATTGATCTGGTCATCCGTCTTGAGGACTGGGATAAGGATAAGGAATATGACCGTCTTGGCCTGGAAGAGGAGTACACTGAGTATCTGGGCAATAAGGTGGTGTGTCACAATATTCCCATCAGGCCCGGCCGGAATCTGGCCATCATCTGCGAGTCGGCGGCAGTCAACCACCGTCAGAAGAAGATGGGCTACAACGCGGCGCAGGAGCTGTATAAGCGCGTGCAGAAATCTCTGGCGGCCAGACGGGAAGAAGACTAGTAAGTGCGGCGTGGCAGGACGGCCGGTGTGGAACAGATAAACTATAAATCATTAAACATATAACAAACTACAAACAAGGGGGAAAAGGCATGGCGAATTATGTATTTGGAGTGGATGTGGGCGGAACTACCGTGAAGCTGGGTCTGTTCGACATTGACGGCAATCTGCAGGACAAGTGGGAGATTCCCACCAGGACGGAGAACGGCGGCGTGAATATCCTGCCCGATGTTGCGGCCAGCGTACAGGCTAAGATGGAAGAGAAGGGGATCACGAAAGACGACGTGGCAGGCGTGGGCATCGGCGCTCCCGGCCCGGTTGACGGCAGAGGGATCATCCACAAGGCGGTGAACCTGGGCTGGTCTGAGATGAATCTGAAAAAGGAATTGTCGGAACTTCTGGGCGGTATGCAGGTGGAAGGCGGCAATGACGCCAATGTGGCGGCTCTGGGTGAGATGTGGAAAGGCGGCGGACAGGGGCATAAGGATCTGGTGGCAGTCACTTTGGGAACCGGCGTGGGCGGCGGCATTATCATCAACGGCAAAGTCGTGACCGGCTGCAACGGTTCGGGCGGCGAGATCGGCCATATCCATGTGGAGGATAATGAGACAGAAGTCTGCGGCTGCGGCAACTTAGGCTGCCTTGAGGAATATGCTTCTGCTACGGGCATCACCAGACTGGCGAACCGGAAACTGAAAGCCTGCGACAAGGACAGTGTGCTGCGGCAGGGTGAAGTATCCGCCAAGACGGTATTTGATGCGGTCAAGGCAGGGGATGAGCTGGCCATCGAGGTGGCGAAACAGTTCGGAGAATATCTGGGCAAGGGCCTGGGCGTGATCGCCGGTGTTGTCAACCCGGAAGTATTCGTGATCGGCGGCGGCGTTTCCAAGGCCGGCGAAGTACTGTTTGATTATATCCGCCCGCCTTTCGAGCGCACGGTGTTCCATGGCTGTAAGGATACGAAGTTCGTGCTTGCCACACTGGGCAACGATGCGGGCATCTACGGCGCGGCGAAGCTGGTGCTGGGATAAAAGACAGAAGAAACAGAATATACATAATTTTAAGATAAAACAGAGATTCTATAGTAAGCGGCAGAGTAATTTGCCGCTTACTATGAAAGTCTTCGACTTTCATAGCGTGGATGGCCATGCGGCCCGCCAGACGGTAAGCTGAGTATAATGGAAGGTTACTATGAAAGTTTATGACTTTCACAGCATGGATAGAAGTTTATGATAAAGATGATCTGTGACATCCGCGGCTGCATCGGAATATTAATAAATAAGCAGTAAATTCGAGAAATGGACGGGATAGAAATTGAGTGCATCAATGTATGATTATATAAAAACGATCATTCCGGAAGAACGTATCTTGTTTCACGAACCGATGAGTAAGCATACCACTTTTCGAGTGGGAGGAGAGGCAGACTGTCTTATCATGATTCATGAAGAGCAGGAACTGGCGAAGCTGGTCCGTTACCTGAATCAGATAGAGGAAGCATATTTTATAGTAGGAAACGGCAGCAATCTTCTTGTAGGAGATAAAGGATACCGGGGCGTGGTGCTCAAACTTGACGGGCCTATGGGAGAAGTGGAGACGAAAGGAACGGTGATACGGGCCGGCGCCGGAGCGCTGCTCTCGAAGGTGGCAGCGCAGGCAAAGGAGCACGGCCTGTGCGGGATGGAGTTTGCAGCCGGTATTCCCGGCAGTATCGGCGGCGCCGTGGTGATGAATGCAGGCGCTTATGGCGGCGAGATGAAGCAGGTCGTCGTGTCTGTCCGGGGATTGGACAAAGAGGGAGAGATCCTGACGCTGGACAACGATACGATGGAATTCGGATATCGCAGCAGCGCCATACGCAACAGGCCGATTATCGTACTGGAAGTGACGCTGCAGCTTGCGGCGGGTGATGCAGAGGAGATCGGGATGAGGATGGAAGAGCTGGCGGCACAGCGCAGAAGCAAACAGCCGCTGGAATATCCCAGCGCCGGCAGCACATTCAAACGGCCGGAGGGATACTTTGCGGGCAAGCTGATCATGGACGCGGGGCTGCGGGGCTATCGGATCGGCGGCGCGCAGGTGTCGGAGAAGCACTGCGGTTTTGTGGTAAACAGAGGCGGCGCCACCGCGGCGGATATCAGAGAAGTGATCGAGGAAGTACAGGAGCGGGTCAGAGACCGGTTTCATGTCACGTTAGAACCGGAGATCGTTTTTCTGGGAGACTTTTGAAAAAACTGCGGGAATCCGAAATGCAGAGGATACGGGAGATAATGAAATGAGATTTGTGGTAGTGACCGGGATGAGCGGTTCCGGCAAACGGACGGCTATGAAGATGCTGGAAGACGTGGGCTTTTACTGTGTGGATAACCTGCCGGTACCGCTGATCGAGAAATTTGTGGAGCTTATAGCCATGCCAAGCAGCGAGATCACGAAGGTGGCGCTGGGCCTGGACGTGCGTGCAGATCAGCCTTTTGGCGACGCGCAGCGCACATTGGACAAGCTGAAAGAGAACGGGTATCTGTTCGAGATTCTTTTTATGGAGGCGAGCGATCAGGTTCTTTTGAAAAGATATAAGGAGTCGAGGCGCATGCATCCGCTTTCCCCGGCGGGAAGGGTGGAGGAAGGCGTGCACAGGGAGCGGGATATCCTGCAGTATATTAAGAAGAAGGCAGACTATGTGATCGATACTTCCAATCTTCTGACAAGGGAGTTAAAGGAAGAGATCGACCATATTTTTGTACGCAATGAAGAATATAATTCCCTGATGGTCAGTATACTGTCCTTCGGGTTTAAGAACGGGATTCCGGCGGATGCGGATCTGGTGTTCGACGTCAGATTTCTTCCGAATCCGTTCTATATTGATGAATTGAAGCATAAGACTGGTAATGACAGGGAAGTAAGGGATTATGTGATGGATTTTCCGGAGGCTTCCGCGTTTCTGGAGAAGCTGGAAGGAATGCTGGATTTTTTGATCCCCAACTATGTAAAGGAAGGAAAGCATCAGCTGGTGATCGGGATCGGCTGCACCGGCGGCAAGCACAGAAGCGTGACGCTGGCCAATGAACTTTATGCTGAGATGAAGGAACGCGGTAATTACGGTGTGAAGCTGTATCACAGAGATATGAAACAGGGAGTGTAGGGAATGTCTTTTTCCGGGACAGTGAAGGAAGAACTTGCAGCGCATATAGATTCTTCAAGGCATTGTCAGCTGGCAGAGCTGGCGGCGATCCTGCACTTTGGCGGCGGTATATGCGGGGCGGCAGGCGAACCACATCTTTGCCTTGAGACAGAAAATGAAGCAGTTATCAGAAAATGCTTTACATTATTAGAAAAAACCTTTAATATAAATAAAGTTGCAGTACAGGGCAAAGGGAGGATACTGTCCGACGACAGGACAGAAGATAAAGTGATACAGGCCCTGCATCTTGGAAAGAGGGAGGACGGATCGATTCTGCTGCAGACACCGGTCAACTCTCTTTTGATCAAGAATTCCTGCTGCGCCAGAGCATTTTTAAGGGGCGCATTTTTGAGTATCGGATCGATGAGCGATCCTGAGAAGAGCTACCACTTGGAGTTTGTCTGCAGTATCAGAGAGCAGGCAGGACAGCTTAAGGATATTATTCGGGAATTTCAGATTGATGCGAAGAGTGTCCGGCGCAAGAAATATGAGGTTGTCTATTTAAAAGAAGGTTCCGGTATTGTAGATCTTCTGAACGTAATGGGAGCGCATGTTTCCCTGATGAATCTGGAGAATCTGAGGATCGTCAAGGAAATGCGTAATTCCGTGAACAGGCGGGTAAACTGCGAGACAGCCAATATTTCCAAGACCGTGACTGCAGCATCGAAGCAGATCGAAGACATACTCCTGATCAGAGACAAATACGGTTTTGACAACCTGCCGGACAATCTGCGGCAGATGGCGGAAGTGCGGCTGGAGTATCCGGATGCCGCGCTGAAAGAGCTGGGGGGCTATCTGGATCCGGCCGTAGGGAAATCGGGAGTAAATCACAGACTGCGCAAATTAAGTGAGATTGCCGATAGAATCAGGTTGTAAAGGAGGGAAAAAGTATGATTCAAAAAGCTATCCAGATTAAACTGGAGGAAGGGCTGGAGGCCAGACCGGTCGCCATGCTCGTGCAGGTGGCAAGTCAGTTTGAGAGTACTGTGTACATCAACTCAGAAGACAGAAAAGTGAACGCCAAGAGCATTATGGGGATGATGAGTCTTGGACTTGCCAGTGGGGAAGAGGTAACTGTTGTTGCGGACGGAAATGATGAGGACACTGCTGTTGTGGAGATTGAGAAATTCCTGAGCGGTAATTAGACCCGGGCTGCGCACATGACATTTAGATAAGGCAGAATGTAAAAGAGATTTCTGTAGAAAGAAGTCTCTTTTTTTACGCTTTTTTAACTTTGTCGTAATTGAAATTTACAGATCACTCTATTAAAATAATGATTACAGGATATATTTGCAGGATACATTAAAGGAGGGAGGCAGCTATGAGGAAAAGAATGCTTTTTGTATACAATCCGAGAGCGGGTAAAGCGCAGATCCGCAGTAATCTGCTGGATATCATAGATATTTTCGTGAAGGCCGGGTATGAGGTCACTGCCTATCCCACGCAGGCAACGGGGGATGCGGTCAAGGCGGTGAAAGAGCGGCAGGGCAGCTATGACATGGTGGCATGCTGCGGCGGGGACGGGACGCTGGATGAAGTGGTCAACGGGATGATGCAGAGCGAGGAGAAGCTGCCGGTGGGCTATATTCCGGCAGGCAGTACCAATGATTTTGCCAACAGCCTGAAAATCCCCAAGAATATGATCAAGGCGGCGGACGTGGTCGTGAACGGCGTAAACTACGCCTGCGATATCGGCCGGTTCAACAACGATAATTTTATCTACGTGGCGGCTTTCGGTATTTTTACCGACGTGTCTTACGGAACGAAGCAGGACGTGAAAAATGTACTGGGACATGCCGCCTATCTGCTGGAAGGCGTGAAGCGGCTGCCTTCCGTCCGGGCCTGTCCGTTGAAGATCACCTGTAACGATCAGGTGATCGAGGGAGAGTTCCTCTACGGGATGGTCACCAATTCCTATTCTGTGGGAGGCTTCCGGGGCATCACGGGGCAGGATATTCTGCTGGATGACGGGCTGTTTGAGGTGACGCTGATCCGCAGGCCCACCAATCCGCTGGATCTGAACAATATCATCATGGCGCTGGTGGACAAGCGTGTGAAGTCGGAGCACATCCATACGTATAAGACGTCGGAGCTGATCGTGGAGAGCGGGAAGCCGCTGGCCTGGTCACTGGACGGAGAGTTTGGCGGGGAGCACCTGAAAGCCGTGATCAGCAATGAGCAGCAGGTACTCCAGATCAGGATTCCACAGGAATACGCCTGATTTTTTGGACATATTTTCCAGAGAATCTATTTGCGTATAAACAGGCTTTGGGTTATAATAAATGCAGTACTTTTTACCCGGTCCCGTGCCGGTCAAAATATTAAAATATTAAGAAAGGTGGTAACAACAATGCCATTAGTAACAACAAAGGAAATGTTTGAGAAGGCATACAATGGCGGTTATGCGGTTGGTGCATTCAATGTTAACAACATGGAGATCGTTCAGGGTATCACAGAAGCAGCAGGTGAGTTGAACAGCCCGGTTATTCTTCAGGTTTCCAAGGGAGCACGTGCTTATGCAAACCATACTTATCTGGTTAAGCTGGTAGAGGCAGCAGCACAGGAGAATCCGCAGATTCCGATCGCTCTGCATCTGGATCACGGCGACAGCTTTGAGCTGTGCAAATCCTGTATCGACGGCGGTTTTACTTCCGTTATGATCGACGCGTCTTCCAAATCTTTTGAAGACAATATCGCATTGACCAAGCAGGTTGTAGAGTATGCTCATGACAAGGGCGTAGTAGTTGAGGCTGAGCTTGGCACACTGGCAGGTGTTGAGGACGAAGTAGTAGTAGAGGCTGGTAAAGAGTCCTACACACGTCCGGAGGAAGTGGAAGAGTTCGTTTCCAGAACAGGTTGCGACTCTCTTGCGATCGCGATCGGTACTTCCCATGGCGCTTACAAGTTTACGGCAGCTCAGTGTACAAGAAATGCTGACGGCATCCTTGTTCCGCCTCCGCTTCGTTTCGACGTATTAGAGGAGTGCATCAAGCGTCTGCCCGGCTTCCCGATCGTTCTGCACGGATCTTCTTCCGTTCCGCAGGAGTTCGTTAAGATGGTTAACCAGTACGGCGGCGATATGCCTGACGCAGTGGGTATTCCGGAAGAGCAGCTTCGTAAGGCAGCTGAGCTTGCAGTATGTAAGATCAATATCGACTCCGATATCCGTCTTGCTATGACAGGCCACATCCGCAAGTACTTCGCAGAGCATCCGGATCATTTCGATCCTCGTCAGTATCTGAAACCGGCTCGCCAGGCTGTTAAGGAGATGGTTGCTCATAAGATCGTTAACGTTCTTGGTTCTGACGGTAAGGCGTAAGACGTAAAGTAAAAAAATAAACAATTAAACAACAGAAATACAGCAACAGGAAAGCCCCACTCTGTATGAGAAAGAGTGGGGCTTACTTATATGAGTTGTATGCCTTTATTTGTACGCCTTTATTTATGTGCTTTTATGCCGTTTCTATCTTTCGGTGTGTTCCTCATTGATATCCGGAAAGACGGAGAGGAGAGGCTTTACGTCCTGTCTGCGGATAACGCGGTCCACATAGTTTTTTGTAATACGCATGACGAGCGGCGACAGACAGAGCACGCCGATCAGGTTAGGCATGGCCATCAGTCCGTTAAAGGTGTCGGACAGATCCCAGGCCAGACTGAGGTTCATGGTGGCACCCACGTAGATGATCAGGATAAACACGATCTTGTAGGCGATGGTGGATTTCGTGCCGAATAAATATTCCCATGCCTTAGAGCCGTAATGGCTCCAGCCAAGCACTGTGGAGAAGGCAAACAGCAGGATCGAGACGGCGATGAACATCGGGCCGAAGGAGCCAAATATCGTGGCAAAGGCCTCGCCCACCAGGGCGGAACCGGAAGCCTCGCTTAAGACCGCGCCTGTCTCCAGATCCACAAGTCCGGAGGAAAGGACGGAAAAGGCAGTCAGCGTGCAGACGACCATGGTGTCGGCAAACACTTCGAAAATACCCCACATACCCTGCCGGACAGGCTCTTTTACATTGGAGTTGGAGTGCACCATCACGGAGGAACCAAGGCCCGCTTCGTTGGAGAAGACACCCCGCTTCATCCCCCAGGTGAGAGCCAGCTTGACGCCGGAACCGACGATGCCGCCGCCCACGGCTTTTAGGCCGAAAGCGCCCTTGAAAATGGCGGAAAAGACCGCGCCGCACTGTCCGATATTGGCTATAAAGATGGCGAGCGCGCCCAGTATGTATGCAATGGCCATAAAGGGAACCAGCTTCTCGGTAACGGAAGCGATCCGTTTCAGGCCGCCGACAATGACCAATGCAGCCAGAACCATAAGACCGATACCTGTAGCGACGGTCGGAATGGAGAAGGCCGCTTCCATATTGGCGGCTATGGAATTCACCTGACTCATGTTGCCGATACCGAAGGAGGCCAGCAGACAGAACACGGAAAAGAGCACCGCCAGAACCGCACCGATCTGCTTACAGCCCTTATAGGAGCCGAGACCGTCTTTCAGATAGTACATGGCGCCGCCGCACCACTCGCCTTTCGCATTCTTGCGGCGGTAATAGATGCCCAGCACATTTTCGGAATAGTTGGTCATCATGCCGAAGAAAGCCACGATCCACATCCAGAAGATGGCGCCGGGGCCGCCGGCAATCAGCGCGCTGGCCACACCGACGATGTTGCCCGTTCCGATGGTGGCCGCCAGAGCCGTACACAGCGACTGAAACTGGGATATGGCCTTGTCTTCCTTATCGGTGTGTTTCGTAATGTGTCTGTCACGAAAGATACCGCCGATGGTGTTCTGGAACCAGTGCCCGATGTGGGACAGCTGGAAAAATCTGGTCAGTACCGTCATCAGGATGCCCGTTCCCACCAACAGTACCAGCATGGGGATTCCCCAGACGAAATTGTTGACGGCGCTGTTGACACTGGTGACAGAATCAACAAGGCCTGCAAAATATTCTTTCAAAATAATCTCCTCCTTCTCTGCTTCCGGAAAATATTAGGTTCAATGCTTTAAAATACACTTTTACAGTATAGCACAGTAAAGTGTCACGGGCAAGGAATAAATGTATACATGCATATTTGGATGTAATGCTGGGGTGCTATTCACGGTGCACTGCACCCTTCTGCAGGGCATCCGGCCGGATCAGACAAGTTTATGTACTGCCGGGACTTATTTTGTTACATTTTGTCCGTTCATGAATTGTTCATATTTAATTTAAAAAAACTTCATGCAGGAATCATTTTTTAGACATTTCTCTTGCGTATACTAAGACCATAAGATCACAACAACAGAGATAACATCAAAGTTTACTGATTAATTAAAACTTTTTCATAATAAATGCCAAGTAAAGATTTTCTTTACTTGGCATCCTCCCTTTTCAGGGACTTTTTTTGCGTTTTTCTATTTCTTGGTTTCTTAAAAACACATCCTGCTTGTTACATGCAAATATCCATGTATACAATTTTTGCTTGCTATGTATGCGTCACTATGCTATACTAAAGTAAGTGTAAACTTATGACATGTATTGTCTGCTTTTTCTGCAGAAAGATCTTCTGCATTTGTCACAAAGCTTATACAAGCATGTTTAAAACAAATATTTCCGAAATGTCAGCGTAGGCATAACTATCTTGTCTGCGCTTTTTTACGGAAGGAGTCAAAATTTGTGCTTGCGCCCGAATTCGCGAGCCGGAAAAGAATGGAGGATTCATTATGAATGATTTTTTCACCGCTGTCGTAGATGCCGTCACAAATATTAACGGAGCGGTTATAATATAGCCGGACCTTTAAGGAGGCTTATGCCCCTCGACTGACAGAGAGAGGCGCGCTCCGATTCCAGGAGGAACAAGCACTATGATGAGATCACTTTTTTCTGGTGTGGCCGGACTGAAGACCCACCAGACCAAAATGGACGTTATCGGTAATAATATTGCCAACGTTAATACAACAGCATATAAATCACAGAATATGGTATTCAGCGATCTGCTGTACCAGACAACACAGGCAGCATCCGGTGCCAGCGCAACGGGGAGAGGCGGCATCAATCCCAGGCAGATCGGTCTGGGATCCAAGACGGGTGCGATTTCCACAGCCATTACGTCACAGGGATCCGCACAGTCTACCAACAATCCATGGGATATTATGATTGAGGGTGATTCTTTCTTTATTGTTAACAATGGTTCCCAGAACTTCTTTACAAGAGACGGTTCCTTCACCGTGGACGGCGCAGGTAATCTGGTTATGGCGAATACGGGCTATATGGTTATGGGCTGGCAGGTTGACCCGGAAACCGGTGATATCAGGCAGGACGTGGTATCTGCATTGACTGTTATGGATGCGAGAAATCTTACATCCGATCCGGAATCTACCACAGCGGGATATGTGACAGGTATTCTGGATAAGACGGATCCGAAGATTAACAGTACGGCAGGTGTGATCCGTACTATGAAATTCTTTGATTCGCAGGGTTACGAATATACGGCAAAATTCAGCTTCCATGGAACAGGGGAGGACGATTATTTCCGTGTACAGCTTGATGACATTCTGGACAGCAACAGTCAGTCACTGGTGAAGAAGTATGGATTAAGTAATATTGAGCAGATCGCTACGTTCGGTTCTACGGAAAATAAGATTACGACCAGTAAATATACAATGGATCCGAATGCAAGCTATGATGCGACAAAGAACGAATTTACTGTCAATATGGCCATGGAGCAGATCCTGCAAGACTTCAGTGCCAATGCAATGGTAGTAGCGGCGGGCAAAAACATAAAAGTGGTGACACCTGCTGCAGCCGGTACAGTAGCGGCGGGTGCAACGGTCACTGTGGAAGGCGAAGTG
>ERZ808037.455-NODE-455-length-38269-cov-13.474995_pt1 | contig 38269 bp, 40 predicted proteins | sample MGYA00380190_ERZ808037 | MGnify/ENA primary metagenome ERZ808037 (study PRJEB31490, sample SAMN06133399) | mouse gut metagenome | isolation source: J9 | host: mice | place: China: Chengdu | collected 2015-05 ...
CGCGAAATATGGCTTCCAATGTACCATCGTCCCGCCATTTAGCAAATCGGGCATACACAGACTGCCAGGGGCCATACACCTCCGGCAATTCCCGCCACTGCGCTCCGCTGCGGACGATCCATAGCATACCATTGAGCATGGTTCGATCATCTTTCCGAGGTCGGCCTCGCTTCCCCGCCCTTTCTGGCGGCAACAGCTCTTTTATGCGCTCCCATTGTTCTTTTCTCAATTCATATCGTTTCATGTTCCTATTTTTGCACTAATCCGCAATTTGTGCAATATTTATTTTTTAAACAAGGACTAATGTCCTGCATAAGCTGCATCTTGACATGACGAGGATTCCCCCGCTCGTCCAGAGACACAGCCGCAAAGACCTTTGCCTTTTACGTTCCTCGGCCCCGTTTTTTTCAATAGTCGGTCCTCCCCAAGTAGGTATCATCAAATTCAATAGTCCCACTGAGCTGATGTGTTTTGTCCCGCTGACCCATAACGGCACGGATACGCGTAAGCATATACCATACGGTTTTATAGGTCGTTCCCAGTATCGACATCAACGCACTGGCGGAAATGCCTCGTTTGTCCTAACTGACAAAGTAAAATGCCAGAAACCACTGTGTCAGCGGCATATGGGTCTTGTGAAGCGCCGTTCCAGATGTTACTGAGGTCTGACGGCGGCAACCCGCACATTGATACCGGCCGTTAGACAGCAGGCAAGCATGACGCAGCCACATTTCGGGCAGACAAACCCGCCTGGCCACCACAAATCTGCCATATACATCCGGCATTTTGCTTCATTGGAAAACTCTTTCATGAAAGTCCCCATAGGATACCACTTACTCTTTACCATAATCCATTCCCTCGATTCTTGGTTTCGTGGCCTGATTATATTCTCCAGTGTATCCCAATAATCCGGGCTTTTCCTCTGGCTGATTAAAAGGGATAACCACATTATAAATTATAATCTTGGATCCGTTTATGAGCAATATGGTAGACCTCATCATCTTCCCGCGCTCCGATTACAATCAGCACCATACGATCTTTTTCGCGAACAAGCTGATAAACTACACGGAGCCCTGCGCCGCGCAGTTTGACCTTGAGGAATCCAGCCAACTGTGTACTGCCTTTATTCCCCAGCCGTTTTCCGTAACCACCTTCTGTATCTGGCAGAGGGTTTGTGTGTATTTTCGCGACGGCCTTTTTAACCAAAATCCGCTGGCTTCCATCCAGAGCCCGAAAATCGTCCAAGACCTCGGGTAAATATCTGACCTCCCAGTTCATTCAAACTCCACCTCGGATGTGTCGGTGTAGTCCTCGGGAGAAAGCCCCAGAGCCTCGTCGATTTGATGGTCGGACAGTAGCTTGGCGGGATCGAAATGGGACATCCGTGAGGAGGCCTCCGCCAGCAGGCGGGCATCGTTTACAACATCCATAAGGCGCACATATTCCTCTGGAGACATGAGAACACACTCAGCACTGTTGTTTTTCATGACCACCTTGGCACCATAACGCTTGACATCTTCAAAAATTCTGCCGGCGAGCCCTTTGTTGAACAGGGAAATCGAAACTGTATTTTCGATTGTTCCACGAATTGCATCCATTTTTCTCACACTCCTTTGTTATCATTATTATACGTTTTATTAGTAAATATGTCAATAAAATTATTGATATATTTATCACTTCATATTTTGCTACACATATCTCATATGTTTTAAATGCCTTTGCTGTTTTATCGGCAAAGGCATTTAAAATAATTTCTTACCGTGCAGCTGCTCATGAGGTATCATAATACCGAGCAGTTACGCCTTGAAGGAGGTGCAACAAATCCTTTGTGCAATCTATACACGACTGAGCAAGGAAGACGAAGACAAGCACCAGCCCGAGTCGGAGAGCATCCAGAACCAGAAGTCGCTGCTGACCCGCTACGCCATTGACCACGGGTGGGATATCTTCTCGATTTTCTGTGACGAAGATTTTTCTGGCGTAGACAGTGACCGCCCCGACTTCAATCGTATGATCGAAGCCGCCAAGCAGAAAAAATTCCAGATCGTCCTGTGCAAGAGCCAATCCCGCTTCACCCGGGACATGGAACTGGTAGAGAAGTACATCCACGGTCTGTTCCCCATCTGGGGCATCCGGTTTATCGCAGTGGCGGACAACGCCGATACGGAGGTCAAGGGCAACAAAAAAGCCCGGCAGATCAACGGCCTGGTGAATGAGTGGTATCTGGAGGACCTGTCGGAAAACGTCCGCATGGTGTTCGACCTGAAACGTCGGGAGGGCAAGTACATCGGCGGCTTTCCCATATACGGCTACCAGAAAGACCCAGTGGACAAAAACCACATCATCCCCGACCCGGAGGCAGCGGAAGTGGTGCGCCAAATTTACCAGTGGTCACTGGAGGGCCACGGCCGCCAGAACATCGCCTATCTACTGAACCAGCAGGGCATCCCCAACCCCACCCGCTACAAGGCGGAGCGGGGCTGGACCTGCAACCACCCCATCAAGAACGACTTCGGGCTATGGAACAAGGTGACGGTGGGCCGCATCCTGACCAACGAGATGTACACCGGCGTGATGATCCAGGGCCGGCGGCGGAAGGTCAGCTACAAGTCCAAGGTCATCATCGACACGCCGGAGAGCGAGTGGTACCGGGTGGAGGGCACCCACGAGGCCATCATCGACCGGGCGACCTTCGAGGCGGTCCAGCGGGGCCTGAAGCTGCGTACCCGGACAGACGGCACCGGGGAGACCCACCTACTGGCCGGACTGGTAAAGTGTGCCGACTGCGGCTCCACCATGAGCAAGTGCTCCAACGGCATACATTCCTATCTGCGCTGCAAGCTGTACGCCGACAGCGGCAGTAAGCGGCTGTGTACCCGGCACTCCGTCCGGCTGGACCAGCTCATTGATTTAATATCGGATCGTATCCGGCACTACGTCCAGACCTATTACCAGCTGGACCTCAAGGACATCCACCCCCAGCGGGACACCCGCCGGGAGGCACTGGAGCAGGAGCAGAAAGTCCTAACCAGCCAACTGGAGAAGCGGAGCCAGGCGCTGAAAACCCTGTACCTGGACCGAGTGGCCGGTATCCTCAGCGGGGGCCAATTCGCGGAGCTGAACCAGACCTTTCTGGACGAAAAAAGCCGCCTGGAGTGGAGGCTGGAGCGCATAGCAGAAGAACTGACAGAGCGGGAGCATTCAGAGGATCAGACCGACCTGATGGAACAGGCAAAAGAGCTTTTGAAGCTGGAAACGCTCCCCCGGGAGTTGGTCACCGGGCTGGTAGAACGAATCGAAATCTGTGAAAGAGACCCAGCTACAGGTCGGCAGGAGGTCAAGATTTTCTGGAAGTTTTAGGGCTAGAAAAAGGCTCCTTTGGAAAGGAGCTGTCAGCGGTCGGCTGACTGAGGATTGCGTTTTGCGAAGCAAAACATACGAAGTAAAATGTCCTTGCAGAACAACCCCAATCTCTGACCGCATCCCGCGCACAGTGACAATCAGCGGCAAAAGAACGCATAGCCTGCAATAGATTTTGACGGCTCTCCCGGTGTAATATGGTAATAATACCACAACGGGAGGTCTTCTGCCATGAAACATGGACACTTTGACCAACAAAAGAGGGAGTATGTCATCGACCAGGTGGACGTACCTGTCTCCTGGACCAACTACTTGGGTGTGGAGGACCTGTGCGCCGTGATCAACCACACCGCCGGGGGCTACCTGTTCTATAAGAGCCCGGAGCACCACCGGATCACCCGCTTCCGGCCCAACGGCGTGCCCATGGACCGGCCGGGACACTACATCTACCTCCGGGACGACGAGACGGGGGAGTACTGGTCGGTGTCCTGGCAGCCCTGCGGCGGGCCGCTGGAGCACTACCGCTGCCGCCACGGCCTGAGCTACTCCGTCTATGAGTGCAGCAGGGGGGGCATCCACGCTGCCCAGACCCTGTTCATCCCCCTGGGGGAGAACGTAGAACTGTGGGACCTGACACTAGAGAATCCCGGCGACAGGCCGCGCTCCCTCAGCGTATACTCCTACGCCGAGTTCTCCTACCACCAGATCCCCATTGACAACCAGAATTTCCAGATGTCCCTCTACTGCGCCGGGAGCCAGTACGAGGACGGCGTCATCGACTACGAGCTGTTCTACGAGGGCGCCCACCAGTTTATGGCGGCATCCTTTGACCCCGACGGCTTCGACTGCCTGCGGGACAGCTTTATCGGCCCCTACCGCACCGAGACCAATCCCCTGGCGGTGGAGCGGGGGGAGTGTTTCTCCTCCTTCGAGAAGGGAAACAACCACTGCGCCGTCCTGGAAAAGAAGCTGACCTTGTCCCCCGGCGAGTCGGCCCGCCTGGTCTGGATGCTGGGGGAGGGCGGTCTGTCGGAGGGCCGGCGGGTGCGGGAGAAGTACCGCGACTTTGCCGCAGTAGACGGGGCCTTTGCCGGCCTGGCCCGGTATTGGGAGGATAAGCTGTCCCGGCTCCAGGTGTCCACCCCCGACCCGGACATGGATGTAATGCTCAACACCTGGAACCTGTACCAGAGCGAGGTAAACGTGATGTTCTCCCGCTTCGCCTCCTTCATCGAGGTGGGGGGCCGCACCGGCCTGGGCTACCGGGACACCGCCCAGGACGCCATGACCATCCCCCACTCCAACCCGGCCGGCTGCAAAAAGCGCATCATGCAGCTGATGCAGGGGCTGACTTCCATGGGCTACGGCCTTCACCTCTTTGACCCGGCCTGGTTCGGCCCCCAGCCCGAGAAGCCCGCCTACAAGTCCCCCACCGTTATCCCCACCCCGGACAAGGCCTCCATTGTCCACGGTCTGGCCGACGCCTGCGCCGACGACGCCCTGTGGCTGGTGGCCGCGGTGGCGGAGTACGTCCGGGAGACGGGGGAACTGTCCCTCTTTGACGAGACCGTGGGCTACGCCGACGGGGGCGAGGGCACCGTCTACGAGCACCTGAAAAAAATTCTGGACTTTTCCGCCGCCCAGGTGGGCTCCCACGGCATCTGCAAGGGCCTGCGGGCGGACTGGAACGACTGCCTGAACCTGGGGGGCGGGGAGAGCGCCATGGTATCCTTCCTCCACGTGTGGGCGCTGGAACACTTTGTGGATGCGGCCCGCTTCCTGGGCCAGGAGGAGGACGCGGCGCATTACGAAGCCCTGCGCCAGACTGTCATCCAAACCTGTGAGCGGGAACTGTGGGACGGGGACTGGTATCTCCGGGGCGTCACCGCCGACGGGCGGAAGATCGGCACCCACACCGACCGGGAGGGCCGGGTCCACCTGGAGAGCAACGTGTGGGCGGTCCTGTCCGGGGCGGCGGACCGGGACCGGGCGGTGAAGGCCATGGACGCGGTGGACGAGACTCTGTACACCGATTTCGGCCTGAAGCTCAACGCCCCCTGCTATACCCAGCCCGACGATGCCATCGGCTTCATCACCCGGGTCTACCCGGGCATCAAGGAGAACGGCTCCATCTTCTCCCACTCCAACCCCTGGGCCTGGTGCGCCGAGGCGGTGCTGGGCCGGGGGAGCCGGGCGATGAAATTCTATAAGGCCTTGTGTCCGGCGGCGCAAAATGATAAAATAGAGGTGCGTCAGAGCGAGCCCTACTCCTACTGCCAGTTTATCATGGGCCCCGACCACACCGCCTTCGGCCGGGCCCGGCACCCCTTTATGACGGGCTCGGGCGGCTGGAGCTACTACGCCGCCACCCGGTATATGCTGGGGGTGCGGCCCCAGTTCGGCGGCCTGCTGGTGGACCCCTGCGTCCCGGCGGACTGGAACAAATTCGAGGTCACCCGCACCTGGCGGGGGGCCGTCTACCACATCACAGTGGAAAACCCGGAGGGCGTGGAGAAGGGCGTGGTCTCTGTCACCTGCAACGGTCAGGCGGCAGATGGCCTGATCCCTGTTCAGCGGTCGGGGAGCGTCAATGAGGTTTTGGTTACCATGGGTTGATTTTTGTGGGGCGGGACGACCTCAGCCCGCCGCCCTGTCAGCCCACATTACGGATAAGCGGCGCGCCGGGGTCGTCGCGCCCTACATAGAAGCAGGAAGGAGCGAACCTGTATGAGCATCAAATTCGGCACCGGCGGCTGGAGGGCCATCATCGGCGACGGTTTTACCAAGGCCAATGTCCAGCTGCTTACTGCGGCCCTGGCCCGGAAGATGAAGGAGGAGGGGGTGGCCCAGCGGGGCTTCCTTATCGGCTACGACCGGCGCTTCCTCTCCCAGGAGGCCGCCCACTGGGCCGCCGAGGTGATGGCCGGGGCGGGCGTCCCCTGCATGGTGGTGGAGCGGGAGGCCCCCACCCCCCTTATCATGTTCGCGGTGAAGTACTACGAACTGTCCTACGGCATGGCGGTCACCGCCAGCCACAACCCCGCCCTGTACAACGGGGTGAAGGTGTTCGTCAAGGGGGGCCGGGACGCCGACGAGCTGGTCACCGCCAGCCTTGAGACCCACATCGCCGCCCTGGAGGGGGAGGAAATCCCCGCCATTCCCTACGAGGAGGGGGTGCGGACGGGCCAGATCCAGATTGTCGATCCCATGAACTCCTATATCGACTCTATCATTCGGTCGGTGAACATGGACGCCATCCGGTCCCGGGGGCTGAAGGTGGTGCTGGACCCCATGTTCGGCGTGTCCAAGACCGCCCTGAGCACCATCCTTATCACCGCCCGGTGCGACGTGGACGTGATCCATGAACGGCGGGACGCCCTCTTTGGGGGCCGGCTCCCCGCCCCCAACAGCAAGACGCTGATCGGATTGCAGAACTTCGTGCTGGAGAACGGCTGCGACATCGGCATCGCCACCGACGGCGACGCCGACCGGCTGGGCATCATCGACGACCGGGGGGAGTTCCTCCACCCCAATAAGATTTTGGTGCTGCTGTACTACTACCTGCTGAAGTACAAGGGCTGGCACGGGGCGGCAGTGCGCAACCTGGCCACCACCCACCTGCTGGACGCCATCGCGGCCCGGTTTGGCGAGCGGTGCTACGAGGTCCCGGTGGGCTTCAAGCACGTGTCCGGAAAAATGCTGGAGACTGGGGCGGTCATCGGCGGCGAGAGCTCGGGCGGTCTCACCGTCCGGGGCCACATTCAGGGCAAGGACGGCATCTACGCCGCCTCCCTGCTGGTGGAGATGATGGCCACCACCGGGAGAAGCCTGTCCGAGCTGTACCGGGAGATTACGGACCAGTGCGGCTCCTTCGAGATGGTGGAGCGGGGCTACCGTTTCTCCCAGGAGGAGAAGGAGCGCATCAACAAAACCCTGATGGAGGACAAGCTGCTCCCCGACTTCGGCGCCGAGGTGGAGAAGGTGAGCTACGCCGACGGCTGCAAGGTCTATTTCAAGGACGGCGGCTGGGTGGTCAGCCGCTTCTCGGGCACCGAGCCCCTTCTGCGGGTGTTCTGCGAGATGGACACCACCCAGCGGGCGGCGGAGACCGCGGCCTGTATGGAGCGGTTCCTGGGCCTGGAGGGCCGGAACATCGAATGACCCCTGACCCCCGCCCCAGGCGGGGGTTTTTTGAAAGGTGGGGACCGGTATGGAGAAACGCACACATTCCCTGCGGCAGCAGATGTCTCTCATCATTCTGCTGTGCTGGCTGCTGCCCATGGTCATCGCCGCCACGGTGGTGGGCTGGTATCTGCTGTCCGGGGCGGGCCGGCAGAAGGAGCAGGCCATGCACCAGCAGTTCCAGCTCAACCTCCAGCTGGGGGCCGACCGGGTGAACAGCGCGGTGGAGGCCTCCCGCCTGCCCTCCTATGACCCGGAGTTTCGGGAGGGCTGGAACCAGTACCGGCGGGATGAGAACTATGCCATGCTGTACCGCAGGTCCTCCGCCCTGTTCAGCCGCCTGTATCAGTCGGACAGCCGGTTTTTTTACGGCGTGTTCTGCTTTGCCGACGACCCGGAGAACCGGGTTATCACGGTGGTAAACGGCAGCGCCGGCCTGTTCCACAACCAGGTGCGGGAGCAGTGGACGGCGGACGCGGAGGCGGTGCGGGCACTGGCCAACCGGCTGGACACCACCGTGGGCTTTCTGGAGCGGGAGGGCCGGGTGTACCTGGTGCGCAATATGATGGACTCCGGCTACCGGCCCATCGGGGTGCTGGCCCTGGCCATGGACCCGGACTATTTCTTTGGGGACCTGGCCCTGCTGCCCTGGGCCTCGGCGGTGTCGGTGTCCCTGGAGCCGGAGGTGGTCCTCACCCTGAAGGGGAGCGCCCCGCCCCAGCCGGGGGGGCGTACCCTGGAGCACACCATCCAGAGCCGGGATTATATTCTGCGGGGGACGGTCTCGGTGGACTACGCCGCCCTGCTCACCGGGGCGGAGAGCTACCGGTGGCTGCTGCCCGCCATGGGGCTGTCCCTGCTGCTCCTGCTGGCCTTCACCTTCCGCTTTTTCCGCCAAAAGATTTCCCAGCCCATCCAGGTGCTGATGGAGGGGGCGGGCCGGATTCGTCAGGGGGAGCTGGGCTGTCAGATCGAGACCGGGACGGGGAGCCGGGAGTTCCAGTACCTCACCGACTCCTTCAACCAGATGTCCGGCCAGCTACGCCTCCAGTTCGACCGTCTCTATCAGGAGGAGCTGGCCCGGCGGGACGCCCAGATCAAGGCCTTGCAGGCCCACATCAACCCCCATTTCCTCAACAACACCCTGGAGATCATCAACTGGCAGGCCCGGATGAGCGGAGATGTAAAGGCTTCCAAGATGATCGAAGCCCTGTCCACCGTGCTGGACGCCGCCCTGGATCGGAGGGGCAGTCCCCAGGTGCGGCTGGCGGAGGAGATGACCTATGTCAACGCCTACCTCTACATCGTCAAAGAGCGGTACGGCAAGCGGCTGACGGTGGACGTGGACCTGCCCGGCGAGCTGATGGACTGTCTGGTCCCCCGGCTCATCCTCCAGCCGGTGATCGAGAACGCGGTGGAGCACGGCATCGGCCCCAGCGGCCAGGGGCATGTGTCCCTGCGGGGTCTCCGCCAGGGGGATCGGCTCATTCTGGAGATCGAGAACAACGGCGGCCTGTCGGAGGAGGACGAGCGGCATATTGCCCGTCTCCTCTCCCCGGATTACGATATGCAGAACGAGCCCTCGGGCAATATCGGCATCGCCAATGTGAACCAGCGCCTGCGCATCCTCTACGGGCCGGACTGCGGCCTGACCATCACCAGGGGGGAGGGGACCCGGGTAATTGCTCGGCTCACCGTGGGGGCCCGGGCGTGACCTTGGTTGTTTACACCAAGCAACAACGGACAACAAATAGCAAGCTTGGTTATTTTTTCTTACCTCCAAAGGGTGTATGATTAGAGTGCACAAAGGGAGAGCGTATCAACCAACAAAATATGGAGGTTTTATCATGAAAAAGAACAGACTTCTTGCTTTGGGCCTTGCCGGCGCCCTCACCCTGGGCCTGCTGGCCGGATGCGGCGGCAAACCCAGCGCCCCTGGCAGCGCCAGCGGCACCGGCGGTGACAAGAGCAATTCCGGCGCCAAGCCTGCCGGCGGTGTGGAGCTGACTGTGGTCACCTCCTACGGCGGCGACGACGGCAACCGGAGCAACTATGAGAACGCGGTCGCCTCCTACGAGGCCGCCACCGGCAACAAGATTATGGACGCCTCCGGCACCTCCAACGAGGAGTGGAAGGCCAAGGTGCTCACCGACTTCCAGACCGGCACCGAACCTGACGTCCTCTTTTTCTTCACCAGCACCGACGCCGAGCCCATCATCCAGGCGGGCAAGGTGGTAGACATCGCCACCATCCGGGCCACTTACCCCGACTACGCCGACAACATGCGGGACTCCATGCTGGCGGTGGCCTCCGACGGCAAGAACTATGCCATCCCCTCCTCCGGTTTCTGGGAGAACATGTTCGTCAACACCAAGGTGCTGTCCGACTGCGGCGTGGCCGTCCCCGGCCCTGACTACACCTGGGACCAGTTCCTGGCCGACTGCAAGACCATCAAGGCCAAGGGCTACGCCCCCATCGCCTGCTCCCTGTTTGAGGTCCCCCACTACTGGTTCGAGTTCTGCATTATGAACAACGGCACCCTGGGCGAGCAGCTGGCCATTCCCGGCTCCGCCACCGACGCGGTGGGCCAGAAGTGGGCCGCCGGCCTGAACGACATCAAGGACCTGTATGAGAAGGGCTACTTCCCCGTGAACACCCTCACCGCCACCGACGCCGAGACCGTCCAGCTCTTTGCCGAGGGCGAGGCCGCCTTCCTCATTGACGGCTCCTGGAAGATCAACTACTTCGTGGACAACTACGGCGATCAGCTCAGCGACTACGCCATCTCCTTCGTCCCCGCCAAGGGGGAGCGGAAGGCCAGCGAAGCCATCGGCGGCATCTCCATGGGCTACTTCATCACCAAGAAGGCCTGGGACGACCCCGCCAAGCAGGCTGCCGCCGTGGAGTTTGTCAAGCACATGACCTCTGACGACGTGATGAGCACCTTCGTCACCACCGAGGTCACCGCCCTGAAGAACGGCGCCTCCCCCTCCGGCCTGAATCCCCTCCAGCAGGCGGCGGCCGACGCCAACGCCAACATCACCGGCGTAATCGGCCCCGTGCAGGACACCATCACCAGCGAGAGCCGGACCGACCTGTTCGCCAACGTGCAGAACGTGGTCACCGGCAAGATGTCCGCAGAGGACGCCGTGGCCTCCGCCCTGGCCCTCAACTGAATGTGACCGGAAAGGCCCCGCCTTGGGCGGGGCCTTCTCTATAAAGGAGTGAGAATCGTATGGGCCCCACGCTGTACCGAAAAAAAGCCCCGCTGATCGCCTTTCTGCTCCCGGCATTTGTGTTCCTAATCCTGTTTCTGTACTACCCCTTTATTCAGAATATCATCAACAGCTTTTCCGATATCACCGGCCTGGGGGCCCCGGCCCAGGGCCTGAACACCCCCTGGTACGCCAACTATACCACCCTGTTCACCGACCCCAAGCTGCGCACCGCCCTGGGCAATACGGTGCTGCTCACCATTTGCACGGTGGTCTTTCAGGTGGGCATCGCCCTGATTCTGGCCCTGCTGGTGGACTCCATCCGGGTGGGGGCCCAGCTGTTTCGGACCCTGTATTTCTTCCCCATCGTCATCTCCGCCACCGCCCTGGGCCTGATGTTCAACCTGATTTTCCTCTACAACGGCGGCATGCTCAACCAGCTGCTTACCAACCTGGGCTTTGTTGGGGAGAACATCGACTGGAAGGACCCAGACCACTTCCTGTTTACCATGTTCGCCCCGGTGATGTGGCAGTATGTGGGCTTCTATTTTGTGATTCTGGTGACGGGACTGAATAACATCTCCCAAGACCTGTACGAGGCCGCCGCCCTGGATGGCTGTACCGGGCTGAACCGGGTGCGGTACGTCACCCTGCCCCTGCTGCGCAACGTGCTGTGTACCTGTCTGGTGCTGGCCATCACCGGATCGCTGAAGGTCTTCGACCTGCCCTGGGTCATGTTCGGGGCGGGGATGCCCCAGGACCAGGGCTGGCTCACCGGCACCTACATGTATGACCAGACCTTCAACCGGGGGAACGTGGACTACGGCTCCGCCATCGCCATCCTGATCGTGGTGCTGGGCGTGCTGTTTTCCAACATCGCCAACCGGGTCTTTAAGCCCCGGAACGACATTTGAGAGGGGGCCCGACATGAAAAAGCTTTCACCTGCCAAGGCGGGCACCTATGCGGTCCTCACCTTCTGGGCCCTGACCACCCTGTACCCCTTTGTCTGGGTCATTCTGAACTCCTTCCGGGAGCGGGGTCTCATCCGCAAGGACTCCTTCTCCATCCCCATGCCGGGGAACGGCTTTACCATGGGGAACTACGACAAGGCCATGGAGCGCTTCGACTTCGGCAGTGCCTACATGAACAGCCTGATCGTCTCCATCGCCGTCACCATCGCGGTGGTGCTTATCGCCGGCTTTGCCGCCTACGGGCTGGTCCGCTTCCGTTTCAAGCTGCGGGGGGTGTGCTACAGCCTCATCATGGCGGGCATGATGTTCCCGGTGTTCTCCACCATCATCCCGGTGTTCCGCATGGAGGCCACCTGGGGCATCGCCAGCAGCGGCAACCGGTGGCTCAGCCTGGTGGCGGTCATCCTGCCCCAGATTGCCGGCAACCTGTGCTTCGCCATCATTGTCCTCATGGGCTTTATTGAGTCGGTGCCCATGGAGCTGGAGGAGAGCGCCTACATGGACGGCTGCAATGTGTTCCAAGTGTATTTCCACATCATTATGCCGGCGGCCAAGTCCTCTTTCGCCACGGTGGCCATCTTCTCCTTCCTGTGGAGCTACAACGACCTGTTCACCCAGAATTTCTTCCTCCGGGTGCCTAGGGAGAAGACCATCACCCTGCTGCTCAACGAGATCAGCTCCCAGGCCGGGGTGGACTACGGCCTGATGGCCGCCTCGGTTGTTCTGATTGTGGTGCCGGTGCTGATTGTGTATGTGGCCCTGCAAAAGCACATCATCAAAGGTCTGACCGCAGGGGCGATTAAGGGATAAGACTTGCGCATCCGCCCCTGCTTCAGGTATAATGAGATATCTCCGCCCGCAGCGGAGGATGCCCAATCGGAAAGCCGGGAGATGACGATTATGTATAAGGTCGTTCTCATCGACGACGAATCCATCATTACAGAGGGCCTGCAAAAGGTGGTGGACTGGGCCGCCCACAACTGCCAGGTAGTGGCGCTGGCCCAGGACGCCGCCTCAGGCGCCCAGGCGATCCGGCAGCACCGGCCGGATATTCTCTTTACTGATATCAAGATGCCGGGAGAGGATGGGCTGACCATGCTGGCCGGGCTGAAGGGGGAATTTCCCCGGATGCAGATTGCCGTCCTCACCGGCTACCGGGATTTTGAGTACGCCCAGCGGGCCATCCGTTTGGGCGTGTCCCGTTTTCTGTTAAAGCCCTCTAAAATGGAGGAGCTGAACGAGGCCCTGGCGTATATGACAGGCGTCCTGGACGCCCTCGCCCCCACGGAGGAGCCCGAACCGCCGCCGGAGACCGAAAATCCCAACAGCTTTCTGGTCCGCCAGGCCCAGGCCCACATTGGAGAACACTACAATCAGCGCCTGTCCCTCCTGGATGTGGCGGACCACTGCTATGTCAGCCAGTGGCACCTGTCCAAGCTGCTGAACAAGCATCTGGGACAAACATTCTATGATTTGCTTAACCTTGTACGTGTCCAGCACGCCAAAGAGCTGATGTCCGATCCCGCCCTGCGCATCAGCGAGGTGGCTGAGCGGGTGGGCTATGCCGATACCGCCCACTTTTCCCGCGTCTTCAAAAAGCTGGAGGGTATTTCCGCCGGTGAATGGAGGAATATCCACTGCGGGAAATATTAACTTCACACGGTTGTTGAAAGCAATGTTTCGGAGCACTTACATACAGCACATTCTACAAGGTTGGGTAGGTATCAACAGCTTACTCACACGTGGGTCACCGCCCCCACCAGGCGCCCATTCTGGAGGATGGGCGAGCCGCTCATCCCCTGCACAATGCCCCCGGTGGCTGCCAGCAGGGCCGGGTCGGTCACCTCCACCATCATGCTGCGGGTGCCGTCCCCCTCCGGGTACAGGTGGGTGATGCGGACGGCAAACTCCTCCACCTCATCCCCCCGGATGTTGGACCAGATGGTGGCCGGACCGGTCTCCACCTGGTCCCGGGAGGCCACCTCCACCGGCTCCACCGCGCTGCCCACCATCTCCCTGGGCATCTGCCCAAAAATCCCCAGGTTGGTGTTGGCGTACAGGGTCCCCAGGTCCCGGGTCAGGTCAAACTGGCCGTGGAGCTCACCGGGCGCGCCGCTGGCCCCCTTCTTCACCTCAGACACGCTGGCCGGCATGATGCTGCCCGACTCCAGCGGCATAAGCATGGCGGTGTCCACATCGTTGATGCCGTGGCCCAGCGCCCCGAACACGCCGCTGGACGGGTCGTAGAAGGTCATGGTGCCGATGCCGGCCATGGAGTCCCGGAGCCACACCCCCAGCTGGTAGACCCCCTGGCTGTTCTCCACCGCCGCCGCTGTCAGCTGGAGCTGCCGCTGGCCCCGCACAGCCTGGATGGTGAGGGGCTCGTCCTCCCACTGCTTCACCAGGGCCTGGACCTCCTCAATGGTGTCCACCTCGCCGCCGTTGATGTGGGTAATCACGTCGCCCGCCTTCAGGCCGCAGTCCCGGCCGGGATAGGACGCTCCTTCCCCGGTCTCCACCGGAGACAGGCCCACCACCAGAACGCCGTCGGAAAACAGCTTGATGCCCACCGCCTTGCCCAGCGGGATAACGGTTCGGCCCACCGCGCCGGGGGCCTCCGGAGCCGGCTCCTGCCGGTCAGCTGCCAGCGCCGCCGGAGCGGCCGCCGCCGCCGCCCTTCCCCGGTCCCCCGCCAGTGACAGAGACAGGCAGATCACCACCCCCAGGGCGATCAGCCCGAACACCCCCGGCCCTTTTTTCTTTTCTTGTTCCAAAATTCCACCCCCTTGCCATAAAACAAAAAGCGGACGGACCTTAATCCGCCCGCCCTCTCATTATGGCCGAAGTTTTTACAATTCAACCGTGGGGAGATATTACAGCTTTTCCTCCCACTCCCCCGGCCGGAAGCCGGTGAGCACAAAGCCGTCGCCCACCAGGATGGGCCGCTTCACCAGCATCCCATCGGAGGCCAGCAGCTCCAGCTGCTCCTCCTCGCTCATTCCGGGCAGCCTGTCCTTCAGGCCCAGCTCCCGGTACTGAATGCCAGAGGTGTTAAAAAATTTTTTCAGGGGCATGCCGCTGGCCTGCCACCAGGTCCGCAGCTCGTCGGTGGTGGGATTTTCCTCCTTGATGTGCCGCGGGGTATAGTCCGCGCCCTGCTCGTCCAGGAATTTTTTGGCCTTCTGGCAGGTGGTACATTTAGGATACCATAGAAACAGCATTACATACACTCCTTATATATAAAATTAATTTTTCTTCCTGACCATCGTCTGACACAAATAAAATACCGCCGTGGAAATAACAACGCCCATAGCGTTTAAAATGATGTCGTTGATATCAAAGCTTCTGCCAAAAATCGGCTGTAAAAGTTCGATAATTACTGAAACGGCCACACCTGCGGTTACTGTTCGTTTCCATCCGCTGCCCTTTCGAAACAGCGGATAGAGAATCCCAAAGGGGAGATACATCACAATATTTCCCAGATTTTCTGAGCCAAAGTGTTGGAAAAAGTCAGGAACAAGATCATACTCAAACCTGAACCAGGTCCAACTTCTTCCGCTTGCCCCGTGGTAAAAAAGGAAATAGTATGCTTGTCCCATGATGTATTCAAACAGCGTCAGGCATAACAGCCCGGTGATATAGCACACAAAGAGAGAGGGCAGAATCATATCCGTGACAGAGGACAGCTCCGTTTTTCTCCTTCGTCGGACCACATAAATTATCCCGGCACACAACGCAATGGGCAGCGCCTGTAAAAAATAGCCCGGATATGTATTAAAAAAGAAGTATTGGAATGTCATATTATCGGGAAAATACATTTTGACCCCTCCCTGTTGCTGTTTTAAGCGGGCCGCCAAAGGCGGCCCTAGGAATTTGCGTGGCCAAACTGTTCGGCCAGCATCTTCAGCTCCCCCAGGGTGGACACGGTGATGGTGCTCTCCAGCAGCCGCAGCTGGGCCCTGGCGGGCATAGTGTCCCAGTAGGACAGCAGGGCGGCGTTGTGCCCCACCACGTCCTGGGGCAGGCGGTAATATTGCTCAAATTGTTCCATAAAGCTCCCCTCCCGGCCACAGTTTGCCCGGGAACGGGGACAATCATACGAAAGGAGGCTGCCCAGACGGACAGCCTGCCTTACAAAACTCAGTCCTGCTTGTCTTCCTCCACAGCGGCCTCCACGGCGTCGGCCACGGCCTCGGCCGCCTCCTCCACCGTCTCGGCGGCGGCTTCGATCTCCGCCTCCACCTCGGGCTCAGGGTCGCCGGGCTGCTTCAGCTCCGCGATGCGCTCGTTGTTGGTCTCGATGACCGCCTTAGAGGCGGTGATCTTCTCGCAGGCGGCGGCAAAAGCGCCGTCGGGAGAGGCGCCCTGCTCCGCGTAGTAGAGCTTGCCAATCTCGATATAGGCCTTTTTGATAGCGTCCTCCTCGGCCATGTTGGCGGCCTTCAGCTTGGCGATCTCGGCCAGCCGCTTGGACTGGGCCACGCCCGCCTGGGCCAGGTCAACCGCTCTGTCCTTCAAATTCTCAAAGGTGTTCTTAAAATCCATTGCAGATGCCTCCTTTAAATTACGGTTTCCCGTTTGGTGTCTCTATTCTATCCGATTTTCTCCCGGGGTGCAAGAGGCTTTCCCTTTATTTAATGAATTTTTCATCCGCAGTATAACCGTCTTTTAATCAATACCGCCCAAAGTCACCGGACCGGCCCTGGGTCACGTCGGAGCCGAACTGGTAGTCCTTGCCGGGGAGGATGGCGTTCAGGGCGATGCCGGCGATGGCGGCAATGGCCAGGGAGGTGAGGGTGATGTCGGTGCCCCCCACATGGAAGGTGAGGCCGGAAAACTCGTTGTTGAGGCCCCAGATTTTAAAGCCCAGGCCGCACACCATAATGACGGCGGCGATCATCAGGTTCCGGGAGTTGGTAAAGTCCACCCGGTTCTCCACCACGTTGCGCACGCCGATGGCGGAAATCATGCCGTAGAGGATAAAGGACACGCCTCCGATGATAGCCACGGGGATGGAGTTAATCACTGCGGCAAACTTGGGGGAGAAGGAGAGCACCACCGCATAGACAGCGGCCAGCCGGACCACCTTGGGGTCGAAGACCCGGGACAGCTCCAGCACGCCGGTGTTCTCGCCGTAGGTGGTGTTGGCGGGGCCGCCGCACAGGCCGGCCAGGGAGGTGGCGATGCCGTCGCCGATGAGGGTGCGGTGCAGGCCCGGGTCCTCAATAAAGTTCTCCTCCACGGTGGCGGAGATGGCCGACATGTCGCCGATGTGCTCCATCATGGCGGCCAGGGCGATGGGGGCCATCACCAGAATGGCGGTCAGGTCAAACTTGGCCAGCACAAAGGGCTGCAGGCCCACCAGCCTCTCGGCAGCCACCGCGGAAAAGTCCACCTGATTGGTCACCAGGGCCACCCCATAGGGCACCAGCACGCCCAGAAGGATGGGGATAATCTTAATCATGCCCTTGCCCCAGATATTGGCCGCCACAATGACGGCCATGGACAGCAGGGCCAGCCACCAGTTGCTGGAGGCGTTATTGATGGCGCTGGGAGCCAGGGACAGACCGATCAGGATGATAATGGGCCCGGTGACCACCGGGGGCAGGAAGCTCATCACCTTATGAACCCCCACCGCCTTAATCAGCCCGGCCAGCACCAGATAGAGCAGGCCGGCCACCACGATGCCGCCCAGAGCGTAGGGCAGCTTCTCCTCCCCGGACATGCCGGCGTAGATGCCCGAGTCCAGCTCGGCCACGGCGGCGAAGCCGCCCAGATAGGCGAAGGAGGAGCCCAGGAAAGCGGGCACCCGGAATTTAGTACACACATGGAAAAACAGAGTGCCCACGCCGGCAAAGAACAGGGTAGTCTGGATGGACAGGGGCAGACCGTAGCCCCGGACCAGGATAGGCACCAGCACGGTGGCCCCAAACATGGCAAACATGTGCTGAAGGCCCAAAATCAGCATCTTGGGCAGGCCCAGCTGCCGGGCGTCACGGATGGGTTGGTTGTTGTTCATTTCGTTCTCCTTTCTCTCGCGCACAAAAAAAGACGATTCCCACTGAACCGTCAAGCAAAAATAGAAACAGAGGAGCCGCCAAAACTGATGCCAGTATCCTTCCGCATGGCAATCCCCCCTGTTCTATCCGAAGCATTATACCAGAAACCGCCCAATTCCGCAAGGGGAGCCGGGCGGTTTTTTCAGTTTTAGCAGTTTTCACAAATTTTAAACCGGTTTCCTTCTTTTTCCTGCCCACAGGTCGGCAGCAATAAGGGCGGCGCACCAAAGCAGCAGCAGGGCCAGAATCAGAACGGCACAGTTGCGGAAGAAGTCCTGGGGCAGAAAGAGGATGATGGGGTCGGTGCGCCAATCAAAAATCCAGTTGTCTTTTCCCGGGAAAAACAGGCTGTGGAAGATGACAAAGGCCCGGTCGAAGTCCAGGGCGGCCAGCCCGCCCACGGTCAAGAAGGAGACGCCCAGCCCCGCCGCCGCCCAAAAACCGGGGCCACGGTTCCGAAGACGGCAGGGGCGCACCTTTTTCACCCCGCAAAACACCAACGCCGCCGCCAGCAGGACCGCCGCCGCCGCAAACACCCACAGATCCAGCAGGAACAGCCCCCGCACGTCGGCGAAGTGGTCCGCCCCGGACTGGGAGAAGGCCAGCACCCCGGCGGAAAACTCCTCCCGCCTGCCCAGGCAGAAGTCCATCATCTCATTGTAGGCAGTCTCGATCTCCGCCCAGGGCAGGCCGTACTCCTCCAGGCCCATAGGCCCGATGTGGGCGTAGTAAAAGGACCGGCACAGCAGGGGCACGGCGACGGAGCCCGTCAGCACCACCAGGGCGATCAACACGGACAGAACAACGGACAGGAGCTTGCTGGTTTTCATAGGTGTGACCTCCCAGGGTTCGTAATGTAGGGCAAGGGCTCTGCCCTTGCCTTTTTCAAAGGCGGTAATCGTTTTCGGCAAGGGCAGAGCCCTTGCCCTACATGACGTTCATCTCTGTGTCAATTACGGGCTTTTGTATTCTACCACAAATCCCCGCCCCAGGCAATCAGAAAGCGGGCCCGGTATTTCGGACCCGCTTTTTGCTCTGTTTGGATGGAACAGGGAATATTATTTCTTGTTCTTCTTACCGAAGATGGTCATGCAGCCCTCGACGGCCAGCACGATAGCCAGCACAAAGAGCAGCGCGCCCAGGATGGCCTGTGCATAGGTGCCCCAGTCCACCTTGGCCAGCACCTCGGGGTTGTCGCTGGTAATCATGCCCACCCGGGCGGTGACGGTCTGGAACAGGGAGACCAGCGTAACAACCAGCATAAAGCCCATGGGGAGATAGAACATCTTGTTGTTCCGGCCGATGTTGCCCAGCCAGGCGCAGACAGTGAGCAGGGCCAGAGCGGCCAGCAGCTGGTTGGCAGCGCCGAACAGGGGCCAGATCTTGCCGTAGCCGGTCATACCCAGGCCCACGCCCAGCACCACGGTGATGGCGGTAGCCACCAGGGGGTTGCACAGGGTGGCCTTGATGCCGGTGACATCCTTATAGGTCTCGCCGGGCTTCAGCCAGAACTCCTGGAACATGTACCGGGCCAGACGGGTGGCGGTATCCAGGGAGGTCAGACAGAAGGCGGAGACGGTGAGCACCAGCAGGGCGCTGACAGTGGGCTGGGTGGCGGCCAGGCCGGGGATGGAGGCCACCATCTTGGAGATGCCGGTGGCAAACACCTGGGTGGGGGTGCGCAGACCGTCCAGATAGTCCTGCCAGATAAAGGAGACGGCGGACAGGGAGATCAGGGCCAGAGCGCACTCGATGAGCATGCCGCCGTAAGCGATGGGCTTGGCGTCCCGCTCGTGGTCCAGCTGCTTGGCGGTGGTGCCGGAGCCCACCAGGGAGTGGAAGCCGGAGATGGCGCCGCAGGCGATGGTGACGAACAGGGCGGGGAACATGGTGCCCAGGGAGGTGGCGCTGATGGTGTCCACCCAGCCGGTGAAGGCGGGCATGTCATTGTGGGCGGCGTCCGCGCCGGTCACACCCGCGCCGATGACGCCCACGGCGGCAATGACCATCATGCCGTACAGCAGGAAGGAGGACAGGTAGTCACGGGGCTGGAGCAGAATCCACACCGGGGCCACCGAGGCGATGAGGATATACACGCCGATGATCCACATCCAGGTGTTGTTGCTCAGGTAGATGGGGTGGAAGTTCAGGCCCACGACCAAGCACAGCACGATGCCGATCACGCCCAGAACGGTGGCCACCGACAGGGGCGCGCCACGGCGGTATACAGCCAGACCGAAGATGATGGCCATAATGATGAACAGAATGGAGATCATGGCCACGGCGGCGTTGGCGTCGTTGGGCGCGCCTTCCGCGGTGAAGCCGTTGAAGGTGCTGGCCACGATGGAGGCGAAGGCGGCCACCACCAGGATCAGGGTCAGGTAAGAGAAGACCAGAAAGAGCTTCTTGGCCCGCTCACCGATGTTAACGGCCACCACCTCGCCCAGGGACTGGCCCTTGTGGCGGATGGAGGCAAACAGGGCGCCGTAGTCATGGACAGCGCCGAAGAAGATGCCGCCGATGAGAATCCACAGCACCACAGGCACCCAGCCGAAGACGGCCGCCTGGATGGGGCCGTTAATGGGGCCGGCGCCGGCGATGGAGGAAAAGTGGTGTCCCATCAGGACAGGGGCTTTGGCAGGGACGTAGTCCATGCCGTCCTCCAGCTCATGAGCTGGAGTGGTCTTGGTGTCGTCCACGCCCCACTGCTTGGCCAGCCAGCCGCCGTAGAAGATATAGCCTACGACCAGTATGGCACAGCCAACAAGAACAACTAACATTGCATTCATTGGGTTTTCTCCTCTCCTTTTTGATTCGCGGAAATGATGCGGTCCGTCAGCCGTTTCAGGTCCTTTGCCAGGGCTTTTCCCGCCCGGTTGACGGTGATTTCGCCTGTGGACAGGTCCACGGCGGCTATTCTGAACTCCATCCATCCATGGAGCGATAGCTTAAATTCCCGGCGTTTTTTCAGCTTCTTCAGCTGAGCCAGTGCGTCCGGGTCGGCGCTGTCATACAGCGCCACGGCGGTGAGGTAGGTATACATGTGCTGGGAGTGGGGGCGTACCCGGGGCTCGCCGTCTTCCAGGGTGCGGCGGAAAATCTCCTCAACCCCGGCGGTATCCAATGTTCCCGCATCCCACAGGTAGAGATACTCGTGGCTCTCCGCCGCCCACAGCTCCGCCTTTTTCACCAGCACATACTGGCTGTCCCGCATGTGGTAGTCACACCGGGCCTTCAGGGCGGTGCCGTCGTTGATCTCCTCAATGTCAAAATAGGCGGTGTAGGCCTTTTTCAGCCCTTCCAGAACCGTTTCGCTGCGCTGGGACACGGCCGTCCTCCCTTTCTCCGGGGTCCCCGGAGGGACTTTGTGAATAAATTATGAAGCAGAGCTATCATACCAGATTTAACCGCTTTTTTCAAGAAAATTCGTTGGTGGATATGCACAAACTGCAACCGTTGATTCGACACTTTTTTGTTCCCCGCGCAGCGCACAGGGGAGGCCCAAACCGTCACCCCCCCTCCGTCCCCCGCAGGGAAAAGCCTTCCACCCTCCGGGGGGAAGGTGCCCCCGAAGGGGGCGGATGAGGGGGCGGGGCGGGCAAGCATTTCTTTCGATAAGAGGCAATAACCTGCCGCGCACCCTCATCCGTCACGGCCTCCGGCCGTGCCACCTTCCCCCTGGAAGGGGGAAGGCTTTGGGCGCGTACCTGGACGTGGCAAAAGGCAAGAGTAGGGGCGGACATTGTCCGCCCGCAGGCGCACAGTGTGCGCCCCTACAAATCGCGCCAATTCCCCTGACTGCGATAATATGCGCGGCAGCACACGCCCCGAAACGCCCTCGCCGTTGACAACTAGCCGGGGATACAGTAAAATAGGGGGACTTATCCCTTTTTCCTGCCAAATACAGGGTAAATTCCAGACCCGCAACAGGAGGTGGCCAATTTTGAAAAACAGGGACAGCTCCCTCTCCGCTCTGTGGACGAAACACGCCGTTCTTGCCGCCCCCTCCCTCTTTCTGCTGGGGGCCATTTACTGCGAGGAGTTATTTTTAAAGCTCTACTGCTTCCGCTCTCTAACGGTAGAGGGCGTTGTTTTCACCTTTCTCTTCACCCTTCCCGTGGCCCTGATGCTGGGCCTGCTTTGCGGGAGCGTATCACCAAAGCGGGGCCGGCTCCTCCTGCCGGCGTGTACCGCCCTGGTCTCCCTGTGGATCGGCACCCAGCTGGTATATTTCCATATGTTCAAGGCCTTCCTCTCCATCTTCTCCCTGACCAAAATGGCCATGGTGGCCCAGTCCTTCGGCGAGACGGCGGTGGGCAATGTGTTGGCCAGCTGGTTCCCCATCACCGTGATGGCTGCCCCCACAGTGCTGGCCTGGGTCTTCCGGGCGGCTGTCATCCCGGACGGCCATGACGCAGGCAGACGCCTGCGTCTGCGCTGGGCGGTCATGGCCGCCGCAATCCAGCTGACCGCCATGGGACTGGTGCTGCTGTGCGGCGGCGGGGTGCTCTCCCTGCGGTATATCTACTACCGGGCCGCCACCCCGGAGCTGGAGGTGCAGAACTTCGGCGTCTGCACTCAGACCCAGCTGGAGGTCTGCCGGCTGCTTTTCGGCATAAAGCCCGACTCCCCTGACGCCTCGGAGGAACCCGCCCCCGACATGGCGCCCCCCGATCTGGAGCCCAGCCGCCCCGACGCCAGCATTGTCCGTCCCGCTCCCGAGCCCATCCCCGGCTACCACACCCTGCCCATCGACTTCGACACCCTCCTGGAAAATGAGGAAGACGAGGGCCTGAAAAACGCCCATCTCTGGTTCTCCCAGCGCCCTCCCACCCCGGAAAACCTGTGGACGGGCTACTTCGAGGGGAAAAATCTCATCTGGATCGTGGCGGAGGGCTTCTCCACCCTGGCCATGGACCCCCAGCGCACCCCCGCCCTGTGGAAGCTGTCCCACCAGGGGTTTGTCTTCGACCACTTCTACACCCCCCTGTGGGGGCTGTCCACCTCCGACGGGGAGTATGTCACCACCACCGGCCTGATCCCCAAATCCGGGGTGTGGAGCTATTCCCTGTCCTCTGAAAACTACATGCCCTTCGCCCTGGGCACCCAGTTCCGCAAAGAGGGCTATTCCACCTTCGCCTTCCACAACTACCTCTATAATTACTACGACCGGGACAAATCCCATCCCAACATGGGTTATGACTACTACGCCCTGGGCCAGGGGCTGGAACTGGAGGAGACCTGGCCCCTGTCCGACCTGGAGATGATGGAGAAGATCGTCCCCATGTTCGTCAACGAGGAGAAATTTTCCGTCTACTGTCTCACCGTCAGCGGCCACCTCACTTACACCCTGGACACCAACGCCATGTCCGTCCGCCACTGGGACGCGGTGGCCAACCTGCCCTACAGCGAGGAGGTGCGGTGCTACCTGGCCTGCCAGATGGAGCTGGAGCTGGCCATGGAGAGCCTGCTGGGCCAGCTGGAGGCAGCGGGCAAGCTGGACGACACAGTGATCGTCCTGTCCGCCGACCACTACCCCTACGGCCTCACCGACGAGCAGTACAGCGAGCTGCTGGGCCATGAGGTGGACCCGGTATTTGAGATTTTTCAGAACACCCTCATCCTCTGGAGCGGCGATATGGAAGGCACCGCCGTCCATGTGGATAAATACTGCTCCAGCCTGGACGTGATGCCCACCCTGTCCAACCTGTTCGGCCTGGACTACGACTCCCGGCTCATCATCGGCTCCGACATCCTGTCTGCGGAAGACCCCTTGGTCATCTTCGCCAACTACAGCTTTATCAACGGCGAGGGGTATTACAACTCCGTCCTGGACCAGTTCACCCGCTGGGACGGCGCCGCTCCCAACCTGGAGGAGGTGGCCGGAATGGTGGCCGAGGTACAGAACCGGGTGGCCTACTCGGCCACCATTCTGGACACCGACTACTACCGCCTGGTCCTGGACGGCCCGCCCAAGGACCCGAAACCGTAAAAAACAGCGCCGGGAAGCTCCCGGCGCTGTTCCTTTAAGGCTCCTTTGGGGGGAAGACGATACCGCCCACGCTCACGTTGACGGCGGCCACCTCCAGCCCGCTCATGGACTCGATGGCGTTCTTCACCGCCTCCTGCACGGCCCGGCCCATCTCGGGGATGGTGTGGCCGTAAGCCATGAGGACGGACATGGTGACCACCACCTTCTCCTCCTCCAGCTTGATGTGAACCCCTCTGGCGGCGTTCTTCTTGCTCGGGTTGGTCAGGCTGCTGACCCCCTCCACCTCCAGCGCGGCGGCGGCGGAGATGGCCGCCAGCACCTCCTCCGAGATGTGGATGTTGCCCAGCTCGTCAGAGCGGGAGACGTAATCCTTGCTTTCGCCCATGTGATACCACTCCTGTTCCCAGTTTTCAAAACGGTACCGTTATCTTACCACACTTTTCCCCGTTTGACAACCTCACAGGAAAAAAACTCCCGGAAAACCTGTTTCCCCGCGGGCGGCCCGGAGGACTTCTATTCCACCTCGATGATGGTCACTTGTCCGGCGGTGTAGCCGGCGGTCTGCTTCACCACGTCCAGAATCTTGGCGGTGTCCGCCTCGGTGAGCCCCCCCGCCGGAGCGGAGACGGCCAGGGACAGGGCGTCCTCCCCGATAAAGGCCACGCAGTCGGTATACCCCTTGGCCACCACCAGATTTTCTATCTGGGCCTCGGTGACGGTGTAGTCGGCCATGGTCTGGATGTTGTCATTGAGCTGATTCTTCACCGCCTCGTCGGCGTCCTCCCGGGCGGCGGCATCCTGGAGCAGGGACAGGGCGCTGTCCCGGGCCTGTTGCCGGTTGAGCCGGGCGGTGGCAAAATAGGCGCTGCTGCCGGCGTCGCCGGCCGTCTCGCCGGGCTGGGCGTCCCCGGCGGTGCTGGTGTCACCGGTGTTGTCCCCGGCGGACGTCCCTGTCTGAGTGGAGCCGTCCCCTTTCACCAGGGGGTCCTTGGCCTGATTGCCCACCATGGCGGACTGGCCCAGCGTCTTGCCCGCGTCAGCTTCCTTGCTGTAATTCCAGTTGAGATATACCGCCGCGCAGACAAACAGAGCGATCACCGCCACCACCGCGTTCCGCTTCCACAGCTGTGACCAGTCGGTTTTCTTCGTTCTCATGATAGTTCCTCCTTCAAGTTTGAGTATTTTTCCAAAGGCCCCCTTGCCAAAGGGGGCTGGCATTTGCGGAGCAAATGACTGGGGGATTCCGTCTTTTTGATACTCACCTGTTATCGAAATCCCCCGCCGCTTCGTGGCCCTCCCCCCTTGCCAAGGAGGGTTTTTATCCCCCCTGACACACCGAGATCCGGTCGGAGCCCAGTCCGGTGAGGGCGGACACCGCCTCGATAAGCTTCAGGCGCACCGCCGCGCTCCCCCCGCCGGGACACACCACCAGCGCCCCCCGGAACTCCGGGGCCACCGTCTGGAGGGGGACCACATCCTGCTTTCCTGAGCCCTTCCCCACTGTGACCACCGTGTTGGAGCCGCCCCCCTCGCCGTCCCGGTCCTGATTCCGGGCCAGTACCTGGCGGCTGCCCCCGTCCAGGGTGAGCACCACCCGGGCCTCCCCCGCCCCCTCGATCTGAGACAGGGTGCGCTCCAGCTTTTTCTCAAAGGCCTCCAGGTCGAAGGCGGCCCCCTCCTCCCGGGCCGGGGGCTCCTCGCCGGGGCTGTCCCGGCCGCCGGAGGGCAGCAGCAGAAGCACCGCCCCCGCCGCCATCACCAGCAGTACATATCCATATTTCCCCAGCGCCCCCTTCCACCGTCGGACCGCCTCGGGCCACTTCCATTTCACGGCATTTCCTCCTTATCGATGTAGACCTGCGCCTCCTCCGGAACGCCCAGGTCCTCCGCAATGCTTCGGACCAGCTGCGCCGGAACGCCAGCCGTCTGCGGGCCGGTAACCTCTGTCCGAACCGGGAGGTACAGCCCCTCCTCCGACCGCTCACACGCCACCCGAGCCGTGCAGGTCCATCCGAGTTCTGCCGCCTTGTCCACAATATATGCGGCATACTCCTGTTCTATGATGACTTTCATCTGACTCTCCACCGTCTGGGTCAGCTCCGCCTCCCGGCTGTGGACCGAGGCCAGATAGTCCTCCAGCCACCGCCGGCCCTCCTCCACATCCAGCTCCGCCACCGGGGACAGCACCGCCCCCATCAGCACCAGGCCGCACACCAGCCGCCCCACCCGGCGCACCGCGCCGGGTGGCATCAGGGCGTCGGCCACCGCGCACAGCAGAGACACGGCGATTACCGCCAGCAGCCAGCCCCGCACCGCCCCCATCATGGCGCAGCCGCCCCCACGGCGGCCACCAGACTGACCAGCAGCAGCAGGGCCCCGGCCCCCGTCATCCCCAGCACCAGCCCGAAGGCGGAGCCGATGGCGTCGATCAGGCCGGACAGCCGGGGCTGGGCCACCATGGCGCACAGGGCAGCCGCCCCCTTATATACCAGATACTGGAAGGCCAGCCGCAGAAAGGGGGTGAGGCACAGGGCCAGCACCACCAGCAGGCCCACCAGCCCCACGGAGCCCCGCAGGGCCCCCGCTCCGGCCAGCACCGACTCGGAGGCGTCGGCCAGAATCCCCCCCACCACCGGGATAGCCCGGGAGATGGCCAGCTTGGCCGCCTTCACGGCGGCGGCGTCCACGCTGCCCGCAATGGCTCCGCTGGCGGTGAGGTAGCCCACAAAGGCCAGCAGCAGGGCGGTAAGGAGAAAGGTAACCGCCCCCTTCAGCAAGTCGGCCGCCTTTTTCAGCCCCGGATTGCCCACCGCGGCGTGGGCGCAGCTCACCGCCACAAAGGCGTAGACCAGCGGCACCAGCAGCCGGTCCATGGCGGTAATCAGCAGCTGGGAAAAGAGCACCGTAGCCCCCTGCCGGGCGGCCGCCGCCGTCACCGAGCCGGTGGCCGCCGTCAGCACCGCCATGGCGGGCAGCAGCAGGTTCGACAGCCCGGTCATCCGGTCCAGCGTGTCTCGCCCCAGGCCGATCATGGCAGCCATATCCGTCATGGTCAGGGCGGTGATGGCCAGCGCCCCGGCGATATTTACCGCCTGGAGCCCCTCCCCCGCGCCCACCCTCACGCTCTCGGCCAGGGAGCACAGCAGCACCACCGCCACCAGCTTGGCGGCGGTGGCCAGGCTGGCCCGGAACAGGGCCCCCGCCTGGTCCACGGCGTCGGCAAACAGGTTGGACAGCCCCTGGTCCAGGGTGGTGTCCCGGCGGACGCCGCAGCCCTCCGCCTCCTCCCAGACCTGGTCCAGCCCGGGCACGGCGATCTCCGCCCCCAGCGCGGGGACGGCGCACACCACGGCCAGGACGCAGAAAATCAACACACGTCTCATACCAGCAGCTCTCCCATCAGCCGGGCCACCGCCCGCACCAGGGGCAGGGCGGCCAGCAGGGCCAGAACGGCCCCCGCCGTCTCCACAAAGGCGGCCACGCCCCCCTCCCCCGCCGAGCGGCAAATTTCCGCCGTCAGCCTGGTGAGGATGGACAGGGCCACCGTCTTCACCACCGGCTCCAGCAGCACCTCAGACAGGCCGGCCTGCTCGGCCAGCTCCTCCATCAGGGCCACCGCCGCCCCCATGCCCTCGGCGGCCATTGCCAGCATCCACAGCCCGGCGGCCAGGGCCAGCAGCAGGGCCAGCTCCGGGGTGTTTTTCTTCAGCACCGCGCTGAGCACCACCGCCGTCACCCCCACGGCGGCCAGCTTTGCCATGGCCGCCATCACAGCCCAAACAGGTCCTTCACCAGGTCAAAGAGGCTGGCAATCTCCTGGACCACCATCATCAGCACCACCACCAGCCCCGCCAGTGTGGTCATCATGGCCTGCTCGTCCCGCCCCGCCCGGCTGAGCACCTGGTTCAGCACCGCCACCAGAATCCCGATGGCCGCAATTTTAAAGATCAGATCGACTTCCATATATAGGTTCGCCCTCTTTCGTAATCTTTCGTCCCCCGAGGGGAAAGGCTCCCTCTTTGAGGGAGCTGTCAGCCGAAGGCTGACTGAGGGAGTAGGGGCCGCCGCCCTCGGCGGCCTGTTTCCAAACCGGCGGGCCGCCCAAGGGGGCGGCCCCTACAGTGCTTATTACAGCAATAAAATCACCAAAAACGCCCCGCCCGACAGCCCCAGGGCCTGATACACTCTCCCCTGTCTCCGGCTGTCGGCCTCCAGTCGGCCGGCCAGCTCCCCCAGCCGCCGCCGGGCGGCGGCCAGGGCCTCCCGCTGCCGCTCCCCGTCGTACCGGCCCAGGGTGTCCCCCAGGGGCAGCAGGACAGCCTGTCCCTCCGGGGTCAGCTCGGTCCGCTCCCGAACCATCCGCCGCCACAGGCTGGAAAAATCCTCCCGGTCCAGCCGGTCCAGCCCCTGGGCGCACCCCTGAAACAGTCCCCTGGCCGGACCCTGGCTGTGGGCGGCCCCCCGCTCCAGCAGCCGGGACAGGGGCGGGGCGCTCAGCTCCAGCTCCCGCTCCAGCAGGGCCAGCCCCTCCTCCATCTGCCGCACGGCCCGTCCTCTTTTCCGCAGCCCCGCCGCCGCCTGAAAGCCCAGCAGGGCCCCGCCCGCCGCCACCAGGACGGCCCCTAACAGATGCACCATTACCTCAACTCCTCTATGGTATAAATACGCCGCTCCCCCTCCCGGCGGATGCGGACCAGAAAGCGAAACAGTCCCTCGTCCAGCAGGGGACGGTACAGGGGCCGGCGCTCCAGGCCGGCCCGCCCCTCCCCGTGGGCGGTGGCCAGCAGGGTAACGCCGCACCCCGCCGCCGCAATCAGGGCCCCCACGTCCTCCGGGGCGGTAATCTCGTCCACCGCCAGCACCTGGGGATTCATAGCCCGGAGGAGGAGCATCAGCCCCTGGGCCTTGGGACAGCCCTCCGCCACGTCGGTGCGCCGGCCCACCTCCAGCTGGGGCCGGCCGTTGTACATGGCGGCCACCTCCCCCCGCTCGTCGGCCAGGGACACCCGCAGGGGAGTGCACCCCTCCCCCTCCGACACCGAACGGATCACATCCCGCAGAAGGGTGGTCTTGCCCAGCCCCGGCGGAGCCAGAATCAGGGTGTCGGCCAGCCGCCCGCCGGGACACAGACCGTCCAACACCGGGGCGGCCGCCCCCTTCACCTGGCGGGCAATGCGCAGGTTGGCGGAGGAGATGGCCCGCAGTGCGTGGATTTCCCCCTCCCGCAGGGCCGCCGTGCCGCACAGGCCGATGCGGTGGCCCCCCTCAAAGGTGAGGTAGCCCCGGCACACCTGGTCCAGCACCGTGTGGAGGGAGGCCCGGCTGGCAATCTCCACCAGCTGCTCCAGCTCCCGCCCCTCCACCGGAGGCCCGCCCAGGGGGCGCTCCCCCTCCGGCAGCACCGCCGTCATGGGCCAGCCCACCCGCAGGCGCAGCTCCTCGGCCCGGGCCCGGTCCCCCGCCGGGAGGGACAGGGCCTCCTGCCGCAGCCGCTGGGGCAGGGCCTGCACTGCCTGCACAAAGCTGTCCGCCGCTGTCATCTGTGTCATGCTCCTCACCCGCCTTTGTCCCATCCTATGAGGACAAGCCGGGGGTTATGACAAAAGAAAAACCAGAGGGCCAAACGCCCTCTGGACAAAAAAGATCAGCCTTGCGAACATTGTCGAAGGCTGATATAATATTTCTGGGTCCTTCCCCTGAAAGGGGGTGAATGTCGTGGATATTCTGCTCAACTTTTTCGTGTCGGTAGGAGCGAGCATAGTCGGCAACTATGTAAGCAAGTGGCTTAACCGGCACCGCAAGGACCGCTAAGCCGAAAAGGGAACCCGGAGGGCGCAATCCTCCGGGTTCCTTTTTGCGTGTCTGCCGTAGTTCTGCTCAACTCTTGGCAGTAGTTATTATACCACCATTCCCTAGTATATGCAAGAAAGATTTTTAACTATTATATTTGGTACCGCCTCCGAAATACCGGCCAGTATACCATACAGGACAGGGCTTCTACCCCTGCCTATCCCCGCAAGGGGATAAAACGGCGCCTGCAGGGTCCGCCCTTTAAACACTCCCATTCTTCAAAAAATCGCTGAAAGCCTTCAGCTCCCGCTTTGTCTCCTCCGGGAGCTGGTTATACTCCTGGCCGGTGACCGCCCCCTCCAGGGCATACAGATGCACCAGGCACACCCGGGGAAAAGTCTTCTTCAGTCTGAAAAAGGCCTCCTTGGCCCCCGCCTCCGCCAGCTGCTCCGGGGATTCGATGCCCACCGCCGCCAGCTTCCGGGCCATCTCCCGGCCGATATTCCGCATGGATGTCAGCTCTGCCACAGTGTTTCCTCCTCCCTGTCACCCTCGCCTGCTGCGGCGAGCGGCTCATACTGTTTCCTGTATTTTACCACACAGCCCAGCCCGCCGCAATATCCTTGTTATATCCCACAAATTCCTGTCCGCTCCCCGGCGGGAATCGGGAAATACGGAAAAATCCCTTCGGAAGAATTGAAATCCGGACTTCACTGTGGTAAACTGTCAAAGAACCAACGGGAGGGAAGCGGAATGATTCAAAAATGGAATGTGACCATCCCCGAGCTGACCGGGAACGAGCCCCGGGGGGTCTATCTCTATCTGCCGGCGGACTACGACTGGTCACCGGAGCGGCGCTATCCGGTGCTGTACATGTTCGACGGCCACAATGTTTTTTTCGACTCCGACGCCACCTACGGCAAGAGCTGGGGACTGGGGGAGTATCTGGACGCCTTTCAGGTGCCCCTCATTGTGGCGGCGGTGGAGTGCAACCACCACCCGGACAACGGGCGGTTGTCGGAATACTCCCCCTACACCTTCTACGAACCCGATTTCGGCCATGTGACTGGCCACGGCAGGGTCACAATGGACTGGTTTGTCCACACCTTCAAGCCCTCCATCGACCGGCAGTACCGCACCCTGCCCGACCGGCCCCACACCTTTATCGCCGGCAGCTCCATGGGCGGGCTGATGAGCCTGTTTGCCCTGCTGGAGTATAACCAGGTCTTCTCCCGGGCGGCGGCCCTGTCCCCCTCTCTGTGGGTGGCCCCGGACCGGCTGGCCCGGCTGGTGCGGGGGGCGGAGGTGCGCTCCGACACGGTGCTTTATATGGACTACGGCTCCCGGGAGCTGGGCAATCACGAGCTGATGCAGGGGCAGTTTGCCCGCATCGCGGGCCAGCTGCTCACCCGGGGGGTCCGGCTCACTTGCCGCATCGTCCCCGGCGGCGACCACTGCGAGGCCAGCTGGGAGAAGCAGATCCCCTTTTTCATCGAAACCCTGATGTATGAATTGGAGGTATGACTGTAGGGGCGCACACTGTGCGCCCGCCTGCCCCTAACTATCCTGCGGGCGGATAATATCCGCCCCTACAAAACGGAGGCTTTTATTATGAAAACGGAGTATCTCACCCATTACAGCCCCGCTCTGGGGCGGGATATGGAGTGCATGGTCTACGGCCACGCCGGCCGGCCGGTGCTGTATATCCCCTGTCAGGACGGCCGCTTCTTCGACTTTGGCGACTTCCACATGGCCGAAACCCTGGCCCCCTGGATCGAATCCGGCCAGATTATCGTCTTTTCAGTGGACACCATCGACAAAGAGACCTGGTCGGACAAGGGCGGGGAGCCCTATTGGCGGGCGCGGCGGCATGAGCAGTGGATGGATTACCTTACCAGAGAGATGGCCCCCCGTATGCTCGACTGGACCGGGCAGGACGGGATTCTCTCCTTCGGGTGCAGCCTGGGGGCTACCCACGCCGCCAACCTCTACCTGCGCAGGCCCGATCTGTTCAACGGAATGCTGGCCCTCAGCGGCATTTACAACGCCGATTACGGCTTTGGCGGCTATATGGACGAGGTGGTTTATCAGAACTCCCCGGTGCACTATATGGCCAATTTGCCGGAAAACCACTACTATATCGACATTTTTAACAAGCAGCGGGCCGCCATCTGCGTGGGGCTGGGGCCCTGGGAGCTTCCCGACACCACCCGGCAGCTGGCCGACATCTTTTACCGGAAGGGTATCCACACCTGGGTGGACTTCTGGGGCCACGACTGCGCCCACGACTGGCCCTGGTGGTATAAGCAGGCCGCCTATTTCTTCCCCTGGCTGCTGGGGGGCGAGCCGGGTCAATAATGTCCGCCAGCGGTGGACTTTATACGCTTCGTAATTTTTGTTCAAAATAATACACCTGTTTTTGCCCCTTTTTGGTCCTTTAAAGGGCAAAAAAGGGCCCTGAACGGTCGGTACCGTCCACCGCTGGCGGACAGTATTTCCGGGGTCCGGGCCCTGTATGGGATGTGTGTGAGACAACATAGAAGGAGAGGGTACCATGTCAAACGTCATTTTTATTTCGCCCAACTTCCCTACCAATTACTGGCAGTTCTGCCGGGAGCTGAAGAACAACGGGATGAACGTGCTGGGCATCGGGGACCAGCCCTATGACCAGCTGTCCGGGGAGCTGAAGGCCAGCCTCAACGAGTACTACAAGGTGGACACCCTGGAGAACTACGACGCCGTCTACCGGGCGGTGGCCTTCTTCATCCACAAGTACGGCCGGATCGACTGGCTGGAGAGCAACAACGAGTATTGGCTGGAGCGGGACGCCCGCCTGCGCTCTGACTTCCGCATTACCAGCGGCTTCCAGGAGGAGGACATGCCCCGGATTAAGTACAAGTCCCGGATGAAGGAGTTTTACCAGGCCGCCGGCATCCCCACCGCCCGGTATCACATGGTGGACAACAGGAAAAACTGCATGGCCTTTATTAAAGAGGTGGGCTGGCCGGTGGTGGTCAAGCCGGACAACGGCGTGGGGGCCTCCGACACCCACAAGCTGTCTGACGCCAAGGAGCTGGACCAGTTTTTGAAGACCAGAAACCCGGATGTGGCCTACATTATGGAGGAGTTTATCTACGCTGAGGTCAACTCCTACGACGCCATTATTGACTCCCAGGGCAACCCCATCTTTGAGACGGGCAACGTTACCCCCATCTCCATTATGGATATTGTCAATGAGGCGGACAACTCCGTCTACTACATCGTGAAGGACCTGCCCGCCGACACCCGGAAGGCCGGGCGGGCCACGGTAAAGAGCTTCGGGGTTAAGAGCCGGTTTGTCCACTTTGAGTTTTTCCGCCTGACCCGGGACCAGGAGGGGATGGGAAAAGCGGGGGACGTGGTGGCCCTGGAGGTGAATATGCGGCCCTGCGGCGGGTTTAGCCCGGACATGATGAACTTTGCCAACTCCACCAATGTGTATAAAATCTGGGCCGATATGATCGCCTTTGACCACTCCACCGTGGAGGGCGGACCCCACGCCTTCTGCGCCTTCGCCGGCCGCCGGGACGGCAAGCCCTTTGTCTATGACCATGAGGCAATTATGAAGAAATACGGCCAGCAGATGAAGCTGGTGGACCGTATCCCTGACGTGCTGTCCGACGCCATGGGCAACCAAATGTATGTGGCTACCTTCCCCACACAGAAGAAGCTGGATAAGTTTTATCACGATATTCTGCTGTGTAAGGAGGGGTGAGGGGGCCCTTCCGTAGGGGCGGCCTTTGGCCGCCCGCTTTTATACCTTCGCGGCGGTTTCTGGCGGGCGGCCACAGGCCGCCCCTACAGATCGCAATGAAATATCACAGGGTTTGCCCTTCACCGCAGCGACAGTGGGACCGGCCGCAACCTCATCCGTCACGGCTTCGCCGTGCCACCTTCCCCTTGAAAAGGGGAAGGCTTGCCCTGCGGGGGACGGGGGGTTTTGCGGCGGGGACGCATGTAGGGCAAGGGCTCTGCCCTTGCCTTATGCACCACATCCAGGCACACGCCAAAAGCCTTCCTCCTTCAAGGGGGAAGGTGGCATCCGCGAAGCGGATGACAGATGAGGGTGCGCGGCAGGTTTTTGCCTCTTATCGTAAGAACAGCATCCCCGCCCCGCCCCCTCATCCGCCCCCTGCGGGGGCACCTTCCCCCCGGAGGGTGGAAGGCTTGCCGCTGCGGCGGGACGGGGGAGCCCATTGGGAGATTCTATGTAGGGGCCGGGCTCTGTCCTTACCCCTCCTATCCCGTTTTATCCCCTTACGGGGATAGGCAAGGGTAGAACCCTTGCCCTACAGGCGGTTGTGGCAGAGGCAACCGCCGGTTCTGGAGGGGATGGGGAGGGGGGCGGAATCCCCCAGTCACCGCCTGCGGCGGTGCCAGCCCCCTTTGGCAAGGGGGCCTTTGGAGCAGGAACGGACCAGCCAGCGCCGGAAAGCCCCCCTTGCCAAAGGACAGCCGCGGCCCATCCATGCGGGCCGCGGCTGTGTTGTTCTGTACGCCGGTTTACCGGGCCAGGGCCACCAGGGCGCTGGCACCGATGCGGTCGGCTCCCGCCTCCAGCATGGCCTGGGCCTGCTCGAAGGTGCGGATGCCGCCGGCGGCCTTAATCCGCATGTCGGGGCTGATGTGCTCCCGAAAGAGCCGCACATCCTCCACCGTGGCCCCGCCGGCGGCGAAGCCGGTGGAGGTCTTGATAAACTCCGCCCCGGACATGGACACCACCCGGCACAGGGTGATCTTCTCCTCTTGGGTAAAGTTGCAGGCCTCGATGATAACCTTCAGGATGCGGCCCTTGCAGGACTCCTTCACCGCCTTAATCTCGGTGAGGACCCCCTCCCAGTCCCCCGCCTTGGCCAGGCCCTGGTTGATGACCATGTCGATCTCGTCCGCGCCGTCCCGGATGGCGTCCTCCGTCTCGAAGACCTTTACCTCGGGGGTGGCGTAGCCGTTGGGGAAGCCGATTACGGTGCATATCTTCAGGCCGCCGGCGTAGTCGTTGGCCCGCTTTACATAGCGGGGCGGGATGCACACGCTGGCAACGCCGAACTGCTTCCCCTCGTCACAGAGCGCCCGGACCTGTTCCCAGGTGGCCGTGGGGGTGAGGAGGGTGTGGTCTACCCGGCTTAAAATTTCGTTCTGTTCCATCATGCTTGCTCCTTTCCCCGCCATTTCGGTGGAATTATCCCGGTTTTTCCGGCGGGTTTTCATTTTTGCCGTATTATTCTACCCTACATGCCCCCAATTGTCTATTTGTGGAAAGTGAAAAAATCCGGCTGTCGAAAAGCACTTTTTTGGCTTTTCGACAGCCGGAACGGTATTTTATCTCCCTTTTACAGGGCGGCCTTCAGGGCGTCCACCCGGTCGGTCTTCTCCCAGGCCACGCCCAGGTCCTCCCGGCCGAAGTGGCCGTAGGCGGCCAGCTGGCGGTAGATGGGCCTGCGCAGGTCCAGGTCCCGGATGATGGCGGCGGGGCGCAGGTCGAAGACCTTTTCTACCGCCTCCTCCAGTTTGGCGTCGGCCACCGTACCGGTGCCGAAGGTGTCCACCCGGACGGAGACGGGCCGGGCCACGCCGATGGCGTAGGCCAGTTGCACCTGGCAGCGGGAGGCCAGGCCGGCGGCCACCACGTTCTTGGCCACCCAGCGGGCGGCGTAGGCGGCGGAGCGGTCCACCTTGGTGGGGTCCTTGCCGGAGAAGGCGCCGCCGCCGTGGGGGGCGGTGCCGCCGTAGGTGTCCACGATGATCTTGCGGCCGGTGAGGCCGGAGTCCCCCTGGGGACCGCCGATGACAAAGCGGCCGGTGGGATTGACATAGATCTTGGTGTTCCCGTCCAGCAGAGCGGCGGGGATGATGGGCTTGATGACCAGCTCGATCATATCCTTGCGAATCTGGTCCAGCTCCACCTCGGGGCCGTGCTGGGTGGACACCACCACCGCGTCCACCCGGATGGGCCGGTTGTCTTCGTCGTACTCCACCGTCACCTGGGTCTTGCCGTCGGGCCGCAGGTAGTCCACCTGGCCCTCCTTGCGCACCTTCGTCAGCTGCATGGCCAGCTTCTGGGCCAGGGAGATGGGCAGGGGCATCCGCTCGGGGGTCTCGTCGCAGGCGTAGCCGAACATCATGCCCTGGTCCCCCGCGCCGTTGTCCAGGCCGTCGTTCTGCTCGCCCTCCTTGGCCTCCAGGCACTTGTCCACGCCCATGGCGATGTCGCCGGACTGCTCGTCGATGGAGGTGATCACCGCGCAGGTGCCGCAGTCAAAGCCGAACTTGGCCCGGTCGTAGCCGATGTCCTTCACCACCTGGCGGGCCACCTTGGGGATATCCACGTAGCAGGAGGTGGTGATCTCCCCCATTACGTGGATCAGGCCGGTGGTGGCGGTGGTCTCGCAGGCTACACGGGCCTGGGGGTCCTTGGCGATGATGGCGTCCAGCACCGCATCGGAGATCTGGTCGCAGATTTTGTCGGGATGTCCCTCGGTGACGGATTCGGATGTAAAAAGTCTCTTTGCCATGGTTTTTTCTCCTTTCTTTTCTGTGGAGCGCAAAAACGCTCCGCCGGACGGCGGAGCGTTATGTCTGGTTGCACCCTCATCTTTCGATACACTACCGCCGGATTTAGCACCTTGCGTTGCCGCAGGTTGCCGGGCTTCATCGGGCCGTTCCCTCCACCGCTCTTGATAAGGCTATTCAGTTGTACGGGATTATTATAGCGCGGGTATAAGGAGCTTGTCAAGCGGTATTTTAGCCCGCCCCTCGGAAAATGGGCGGTTTCAGAAAAGCGGGGCGGGACAGAGCCCGCCCCCTACAGGACATTCCGGCTTATACCGCGTATTCGTACAGCAGGAAGTTGGCCAGGCCGGTGCTCTCGTACCAGATTTGTTTCGTCTCGATGTACACAAAGCCCGCGCGCCGGTAGAGGCGCTGGGCGGGGACGTTGTCCTCCAGCACGTCCAGCCGAAGGGCCTTCCAGCCCTTCTCCCGGGCCAGGGCGGCGGCCCCCTCTATCATCTGGAGGGCCAGGCCCCGGCCGGAAAACGCCGGGGACACCCCCAGGGTGTGGATTACCGCCGTCTTTTCGTCCGGGGCGTCCACCCGCCAGGGGGGCTCGCCGTAGGTTTTGTCCGTCCCCTGGGTGAGGATCATTCCGGCGGCCAGCCGGCCCTCCAGCTCCCCAAGGTACAGCGTACCAGCCTGGATGGCTCTGTGGAAATCCGCCTGGGTGGGGTACACCCCCCGCCGCCAGCCCAGGTTTCCGGTCTGGGCCTGAAACAGGTCGATCACCCCGTCGTACAGCGCCAGAACTGCCGCCATGTCCGCCGGAACCGCCTGCCGTACCTTCAGCATGTGCCTCTCCCCCTTGTTGTCCTTCTCCTATATTATAACGGTTTGGGGAAAAAAGCAAGGGCCGCCCGTGGGCGGCCCTGAAAATGTTTTTTACCGTGCCAGGCTCTGGAAGTGGGTGAGGACGGGGTTTACACCGGTCTTTTTGCCGTTCTCGTAGGTGTAGAAGCCTGCGCCGCTCTTTCGGCCCAGGAAGCCGGACACCACCAGCTTGCGCAGCAGCAGGGAGGGGGCGTACTTGGAGCCGATCTCCTTCTCCATTACGGTCATCACGTTGAGGAGGACGTCCAGGCCGATCATGTCGGCCAGCTCCAGGGGGCCCATGGGGTGGTTGCAGCCCAGCTTCATGCCGTTGTCCATCTCCTCCACCGAGCCGATGTAGGAGCCCACGATTACACAGGCCTCGTTGAGCATAGGCAGCAGGGCCCGGTTGACGATGAAGCCCGGCTTGTCGTCGGCCTGGATGATGGTCTTGCCCATCTTCTCGGCTACCTCCTTCACCGCGTCCAGCACGTCCTGGGTGGTGAGCAGGCCGAAAATGACCTCGCACAGCCGCATCCGGGGCACGGGGGAGAAGAAGTGCATGCCCACCACACGGGAAGGCCGCTTGGTGGCGGCGGCCAGGGCGGTGAGGGAGATGGAGGAGGTGTTAGAGGCGAAGATGGTGTGCTCAGGGCAGATGTCCTCCAGGGAGGCGAAGACCGCCTGCTTGGCCTTCAGGTCCTCAATGATGGCCTCGATGACCAGGTCGGCCTGTCTGGCCCCCTCCAGGGTGGAGTCCAGGGTGAGGCGGGCCAGGGCGGCGTCCCGGTCCTCCGCCGCCATGCGGCCCTTCTCCACGTCCCGGTTCAGCGCCTTCTCGATGCCCGCTTTGGCCCGGTCCAGGGCCTCCTGCCGCTGGTCGTTGATGGTGACGGTGTAGCCGCTGGTGATGGCGTTCTGAGCAATGCCGCTGCCCATCAGGCCGGCGCCTACTACAAAAATATTCTGGATAGCCATAGTTTTGACCCCTTTTCTTTCCTTTTTCGGATTCGGGGCGCCGCCCTTCCAGCTGCGGCACCCGGATGGGCCTATCTTAGCATATCAACCGCCGCAGGTCTCCGCGTAAATGGGCCTAAATGTTGCAAATGTTGACCTACTGCTTATACACTCACTTTAGTACATTAGCTCATCAGCAAAGTGCTGCAAAAAAGAGAGCGATTAAAAGCCTTCCCCCTTCCAGAGGGAAGGTGGCACGGCCGTAGGCCGTGACGGATGAGGGTGCGCGGCAGGTTTTTGCTTCTTACCGTAAGAACTGCTTGCCCGCCCCGCCCCCTCAT